>Ga0111539_10002641_pt1 | contig 23746 bp, 16 predicted proteins | sample RhiMethybrSRZTD1_FD_79667 | JGI IMG/M metagenome (GOLD analysis project Ga0111539, IMG submission 79667) | Populus rhizosphere microbial communities from Tennessee, USA - Rhizosphere MetaG P. TD hybrid SRZTD1 (version 2) (version 2) | ecosystem: Host-associated > Plants > Roots > Rhizosphere >...
ACTGGTGGCGCCGCAGGGTCGTCCTTCTTGTCCGCGGGCTCTTCCTTCTTGTCGGGCATACCAGCCTTGGCGCCCTTCGACACGAGAAACGCGACCACGGTCTCGTACTTGAGTGTCTTCGCGGCGTCGAGCGCGGTGCGTCCATCGGTGTTCGTCGCGTTGACATCGATCCCCAGATCGACTGCCAGCTTCACGGTTGCGAGTGTGAGCGCCTCGCGCTGGCTCCGATCCGGTTGCACCCACGCGTTGCCGCCACCACCCATGCCGAGCGCGGCCATCAGCGCGTTCGTCGCATCATAGCGATGGTCGTAGGCGCGACCTTCCTTGCCGTCAACGATCCTGTCGCTGCGATGAACGGACTTTGGATCGGCTCCGAGCTCGACGAGCAGCCGCATGACGTTCGGTTCCCAGAAGCGGGCGGCCAGCCAGTACGGCGTCGCACCAACCAGTTCCGGCTCGAAATGAAGATCGCTTGACTGTCTCCTGGTGGGCGTCCAGGCCTGCAGGGGCGCATGCGGATCAGCGCCGTGCGCGAGCAGCGTGCGGACCAGCGGCTCATCGCGGCGCATGATGGCCTCATGGAGCGGGGCGAAACCTGCCGCGGATCGGTTCGGATCGGCGCCCTTGTCGAGGAGGAACTCGACGAGATCCACGAAGCCCGAATGCGTAGCCAGCGTCACGACACTGATGCCCCAGGCATCCTCGTCGTTGACGTTCGCTCCCGCCGCAACCAGCAGCCGAGCGGATTCGAGATCGCCCACGCGCGCAGCAAACATCAGTGCCGTGTTCTTGCCGTACGGAATCTCGCGGTTGTACTCGGGAACGCCGTGCGGAGAGACGGCTTCCATCTGGTTCCAGCTCTCGGATCGCGTATGGACGTCGGCGCGATTGGCGAGCAGCACTTTGACCACGTCGGGATGCTTTTGCGCGACGGCCCACATCAGCGCCGTCTGGCCGCGCGTGGCGCGGGCGTTGACATTCGCTCCCCTGGTCACGAGCTGCTGAACGACGTCGGCGTTGCCCGAGCGGGCAGCCACCATCAACGGCGTCTCGCCGAGTAGAAGCGTCGCATTCGGATTGGCCCCGGCCTGAAGCAGACGCCGCACCATGGCGGCACTGCCGTTGAGGCTCGCCGTCCACAGCGGCGTCGCTCCCAGATCGTTTGCCGCGTTCACATTGGCGCCCGCCTTGATCAACAGCTCCGCGCTCTCCACATCGTCGCGGTAACTCGCCCAATGCAGTGCCGTCGTGCCGTCGGGCTCCGTCGCATTGACGTCAGCCTTTTCCTGCACGAGCCGGCGAACGCCTTCACGATCGGCGTTGCGGGCGGCGTTGATTAACGGCAACGTCGGCGCTGCACCCATGAGGAGGACAGAGAAAACGATTGCCGTCACGTCTCTCGTCAACTCCCAACCTCCAACTCTCAACTCCCAACGACGCTTCGCCATCATCCACCAACCCGATCACACGCCCGAGAGCGTGTCGAGTGGCAGCTTGCCAGTGCTGCCGCCGATCTTCTCGACGGGCACATCGAGCTTGTCCATCAAGGTGACGAGCAGATTTGCGATCGAAGGCTTGTCCGTGTACTTCAGATGCCGGCCGCCGGCGAGGCGCCCGGCGCCGCCGCCGACGAGCATCAACGGCAGGTTCGTCCCCGAGTGCCGCGTGCTGTTGGAGATCCCCGAGCCATACATGATCGTCATGTGATCGAGCAGCGAACCGTCACCGTCCGGCGTCGCCCGGAGCCGGGCCAGATGCTTGGAGAAGAGCTCGGTGTGATAGCGATTGATCTTCGACAGGTGCGCGATGATCTCCGGGACATCGTTGTGATGAGATAGCGGATGGTGCGCCTCGGGCACGCCAATCTGCGGGTACGGGCGCGCGCTCTGTTCCTTGCCGATCATGAACGTGATCACCCGAGTCAGATCGGATTGGAAGGCAAGCACCTGCAGGTCGAGCATCAGCGCCAGATGGTCTTCGAAGACCGGCGGCACGCCCTGCGGCTGGTCCAGAGTGGGCAGCTCGACGTCGCGCTGTTGTTCCGCTTTCTGGATTCGCCGTTCGATGTCGCGAACGGCTTCTGTGTACTGCTCGACTTTGGCCTGGTCCTGGGCGCCGAGTTCTTTCCGCAGCGTGGCGAGCTTCTCGTTCACGGAGTCCAGCAGGCTCTTTTGCTGCGCCATTCGCGCTTCGCGTGCGGCTTTGCCCGTGCTACCGCTGTCGCCGAACAGGCGCTCGAAGACGGCGCGCGGGTTGTATTCCATCGGCAGCGGCTGCGTCGCGCTGCGCCACGAGATCGTGTGCGTGTAAGCGCAACTGAGAATCCCGGTGCAGGCACCCGCGTTCGCCGGCGGATCCATCGCGAGCTCGAGGGAAGCGACCTGCGTTTCGCTGGCGAAGTGACGTGCCAGCAGTTGATCCATCGACACGTCGGCCAGAATCTCCACTTCGTTTCGGCCGCCGCGCGTCGTGCCAGTCAGGAAGGATCCTGACGCGCCAGCGTGAATGTAGTTCCAGCTCGCGTTGATGCCGGAGAGGACGAGCATCTGATTTCTGAACGGTGCCAGCGGCTCCAGGATCGGCGAGAGCTCGAAGTCCTTGCCTTCGCCTTTCGGGGTCCAGTACTCCATCGCCATGCCGTTTGGCACGTAGAAGGCAAGAAAACGATGTGCTCGTGTCGTGGCCGCCCGGACGCGCGTCGCGAATGCGGGAAGCATGGCGTCGAGCAGCGGCAGTGACAGCGAGGCGCCCAGTCCGCGCAGCACCGTGCGTCGTGGCAGCGCCTTTCCGGTGAGAAACATCATTTTTCTGTCTCCAGTAGTGTCCGGCTTCAGCCGGACCTACTTCCGTCTCCGGCTTTAGCCGGACCGTCTATTCAGTTCCTCGCATCAGGAATGCAGGACTCTTCACAATGCCGGCGATCAAAGCGGACCAGCGATAGTTGTTGGCCGCCGCATCACGAACGATCGCGCGCACGGCGGGGCGATCGTAGTACTCCAGGCGCCGGCCCAGCGCGTACGCCATCAGCTTCTCGGTCACCGTCCGCGGAAACTGCTCTGGCTCGGCCAGCAGAAACGCCCGCAGGCCTGCCAGGCCGTCGAGCTTTGCACCACTTAACGTCGAGGCAGCAGAATCGACCGGCCGACCCGATTCGTCGGTCGTCCGCCACGCGCCGATCGCATCGAACTGTTCGAGCGCGAACCCGAGTGGATCGATCACCGAGTGACAACTCGCGCAGCTTGGATTGGTTCGATGCTGAGCGAGCCGCTCACGGATCGTCGGTGGTGTGACGTTTGGCTTCACTTCCGCGAGATTGGTGTCGACGCCGGGAGGCGGCGGGGGAGACGGCAATCCCAGAATGTTGTTCAGGAGGAACTTGCCGCGCAGCACCGGTGAGGTGCGATCGGGATACGAGGTCGTCGCCAGCACCGAGCCCTGCGCCAGCAGTCCGCCGCGCTGCTCCGAATTGCTCAGCGCCACGCGACGGAAGCGGCTGCCGTAGATGTCGGGAATCCCATAATGCCGGGCGAGCCGCTCGTTGACGAACGTGTAGTTGGCGTTCAGCAGTTCGACCACGCTGCGATCTTCCCGGAGCGTGCTCGCGATGAAGAGCTCCGTCTCACGCTGGAACGCCTGGAGGAGACTTTCGTCGTAGGTCGGATAGCGATCCGGATCGACGACGACCTCGCCGACGCGGCGCAGGTTCAACCACTGCGCAGCGAATCCGTCAACGAGCGCGTTGGTCGCACGCGAGTCCGCCAGCATCCGGCGCACTTCACGCTCGAGCGTTGCCGGACGCGTGAGCTGTTTGCTCTCGGCCAGATCGAGCAGCCGATCGTCCGGAATACTGCTCCACAGGAAGAACGACAACCGCGAGGCAACCTCGAGGTCGCTCAGGCGGTAGGCGGTGTCCCTGGCCGATGAATCGCGATAAACGCGGAGCAGAAAGTCGGGGTCAACGAGGAGGCGTTCGAGCGCCAGCTGAATGCCGGCCTCGAAATTGTGCCCATCCTCGCGTCCGCGGTCGAAAAATTCCAGCAGGCCTTCGACATCGCCCTTCGTCACCGGCCGCCGATACGCGCGCCGGGCGATCTTCGACAGGATCGTCGTCGCACAGGCGCGCTCGTCAGACTGGGAGCGCGGCTGACACAGGAAGATCGCGCGTCGGCTCGGCGTGTCCTGCACCGGCGCTGCCCCCTGGTATGGACCACCGATCTGAACGGCGCCCACATTCGCGTAGCCCATATAGTCGTTGTCGTTCGCGATTGTTCGGCCTCGTTGCGGAGGACGCGGCAGCCCCTCGGGTTCCCACAGCTCTCGCACGAAGGAGACGCCGACGATGTGAGGTCCGGCAGTGACGGCGAGGCGCACCTCGAGCTGCGCATCTCCCGTCATCTGCATGTACTTTTCCCATTCGGGATCGCCAGCAAACCCCGGCTCGCCGTCGCCGGCATAGCTCAATGCGGCAGGCCGTCCCTTGGCGTCGCCGCCGACCGTGAACCGTTTGATCAGCTTCCCGTCCAGCCGGACGTCGAGCTGCTGCGGCCATCCCATTCCTTTGAGGTACTCCTGGTACTGGCGCTGCAGGCGGACTTTCACGAGGTACTCGCCATCCACGGGAACGTTGTAGGGAATGGCGATGCCACCGCGCGATCCGAACGGAAGATCGTCGCTCTGCCGATCGTTTTGCAGCACGTGGATCGGGATGTCGAACGTCTGGATCCCGGGGCTCGCCGGTGGAAGTCCCACTGCCGTGCGCGTGACCTGTCGCGCGACCGAGAGATAGCGCTCGAGGTGCGCCGTTGAAATCGAGAGCGCATCGGCGAGGTTGTCGAAGCTGCCGTCGGCGGTCTCATCACCGGGCAGCAGCGGACGTACATCGAGGTCGAGCGCGAACAGGTCGCGAATGACGTTGGTGTACTCGGTGCGATTCAACCGATGGACGGCGCCAATTCGACCTGGATTCGGATGCGCGGCCCATGCCTGGTCGATGTCGCGTTCGAGCGCCGTTGCAACGGATCGATACGTCGCAGCGTCGGGCCGTGGCCGGCCCGGCGGAGGCATCGACTGCGCGCGCAGCTTCCCGATGACCCGCTCCCAGATCTCGACGTTCGCATTCGGCTTCGCGGCGTCGAGTGTGTCGAGCGCGAGGCCGGCCGTGCGCAGTCTCTGGTTATGACAGGTAATGCAGTACTGATTGAAGACAGCTTGCGCGCTGGACGCCGCCGGCGGTGCAGGCTGCTGGGGTTGTCTCGCCCAGATCTCGACGCTCGAGACGGCAGCACTTATCCAGCCGCCGACGAGGAGCGCAAAGATCGAGGTGAGTCGGCGCATCCCGTCCTCCGGACCCCCTTCTGGCCGTGGCTATTGTGGCCCAGAACGGGCCCTGTCTCTAGGCCTTTTCTACCGCTGCATTCCGCGCTTCTGGACGACCGGCAACGCCGCCGGAGAGGTGAGAAATTCGATGAGCGCCCGTGCCGCCGTTGAGTGAGCGGCCGCCGTGCCGACGCCTCCGACCATCACTGAATAGTCCTGTACTTCGGCCGGGAACGGCCCTGCCACCTCGACGCCGGGGACCGGCAGGATCTCGCTCAGGGGTAATACGCCCAGCTCGGCCTCGCCCTGTGCCACCGCGTGGCTGACGTCGTCGCCGGTCGTAGTGGGCTTGAACTTGGGCGTCATCTGCTCCATCAACGAGAGCTTCTTGAGGAGCGCCATCAGGTAGACGCCGCCGGAGCCTTCCTTCGCGAACGCGATGGACTGCGACGCCAGCAGCGTCGCCTTCAACGATTCCACGTCCCGGACATCGGGTTTGTGCGCGCCACGACGGATGGCCAGGGCAAAGCCGGAACGTGCGAGCGGAGCACGAGAATCGGCCGCGATTCGCTTTGTCTTGATCAGGTCGTCGATCAGGCCCGGCGTCAGGATCGCGACGTCGAAGACCTCGCCGCCGTCGATCCGTCTCTTGAGCTCCGCGGAGACGCTGTAACGGATGACGACCTCATGCTTCGTCGCCTTCTCGAACTGCGGCGCCAGATCCTGCAGCACCGCCTTGAAGCCGTTCGAACACAACACCGTAATCTGGTCTGCGCTCGCGACGCTGGCAGAGGCCGCCAGCACACACAGCATGATCGCGGCAGCCATCCACGATCGCGTCCGCAATCCTCGAGTTGTCATCGTCACATCACCTCTGTGTCCCAGAGCCTGCGATAGCATGAGCCTTGCGAAGGATAAACCATGAGCGTGTTCACCAATCCCGCCTCGGCGACCCCCGAAGATACCGCGAGATACGTCGACGCGCTGCTCGGATTGCTTGCCGACAGCGACCCCGTGGCGATCCTGCGGCACACTCCGGACGCAGTCAGGCAGTTGATCGACTCAGTGCCCGCGGCAGTCCTGTCCACTCCCGAGACCCCAGGCAAGTGGTCGATTCGCGAGGTCGTGGCACACTTGGCGGACTCGGAACTGGTCGGCGGTTATCGGCTCCGCATGGTACTGGCGCACGATCGTCCTCAGATCATCGGCTATGACCAGGACCTCTGGGCCAACCGGCTTCGTTACAGCGAGGCCGACACGCGAGACGCCTTCGAGCAATTCAGCGCGCTGCGCCGTGCGAACCTGCGCCTCTGGCAGAATCTCAGTGCGGCGGATCTGGCGAGAGTGGGTGTGCACAGCGAACGCGGTGAAGAGAGCGTCGGGCACATGCGGAAGCTTTACGCCGCGCACGACCTGCTTCATCTGCGGCAACTGGAGCGGATTCGCAACGCAGTACGGTCCGCATGACTCGATCCTTCACGGCAACGTGATCACGACGTTGCCTCTTTTTCGGCCGGTGTCGACATGCCGGTGCGCCTCGACGATTTGCGCCAGCGAGTAGGTTCGATCGATGACGGGCCTGAACGAACCAGATTCGGCGAGTCCTGCCAGGAAGACCAGGTCTTCGGCGCGCGTTGTGTTCACTCCCGCGAGCACTTTGCGTCCGGCTCGCGACGGCCGCAGCTTTGTGCCAACCATCTGACTCAGACTGGCCACGACCAGCAGCAGTCGCCCGCCCGGCGACAGGGCACGTTCACAGCGCGAGAACGTGCAGTTGCCGACGGCATCGAAGATGATGTCATACGTCTCGCCGGTCTGAGTAAAGTCGTCCCTGGCGTAATCGATCACGCGACCCGCCCCGAGTGATCTCACGAACTCTGCGTTCGCGGCGCTGCAGACACCTGTCACTGTTGCGCCGAAGTGTCTCGCCAGTTGCACCGCGGCCGTACCGACCGCGCCGGATGCTCCGTTGATGAGGACGCGTTCACCCGGCTGGATCCGGGCCAGGTCTCGCAGATAGAAAAGGCTCGTCATGCCCCCGAAGACGATCGCGGCGGCATGCTCGAACGTCAGGTTGCGTGGTATCGGCGCGGCGTTGGTCTCGGGTACGGCTACATACTCGGCGTGAGACCCCATGCGCATTCCCACGACCCGGTCGGCAACGGCGAAGCGGGTGACGGATGCACCGACGGCGGCAATCTCACCTGCGAAGTCCCACCCGAGGATCGGTCGGCGCGGGCCGGAGATGCCGAAGCCGAGGCGCATCAGCACACCGAACCCCGGTGGCACGCGGGCGCTACGCAGACGCGAATCGCCGGCACTGACCGTCGTTGCCCGCACCTTGACGAGCACCTCATTGACCTTGGGTTCGGGTGTCGGTACCTCCTCGATCCGGACGACGTCAGGCGGGCCGTAGCGACGATAGACCGCGGCCTTCATGTGGGCTCCTGTTCCGATAGCGTAGGGCGGGTCTTGCTTTGTAGACCCGCCGGGTCCAAAGAGCAGGACTCGGCCTATGAAAACAGGTCCATGTGATTTGACGCGACGATACCCAGCGCCGAGGGGAACGCGAACGCCTATAGGCTACCCCTGTCGATTCCAAACCCTGACGCATTTGTGCCGCGCTGACGCGCCAAGGCATCGAGCGGCAGGGCGGTTCCGAAGGACCCCAGCGAGCCAGCACTATGGCGGTATGGTAGTATTGCCATATGGTAAAGATGACCTTCTCGCTGGACGACGAGACGGTCCGCACGCTTCGGCTGCTGGCCGATCGCAAGCAGAAGCCACAAAGCGTCATCGTGCGCGAAGCGATCGTCGAGTACGCGGCGAAGGACGAGAAGCTCTCCGACGAAGAGCGCAGCCGCAAGCTCCAGATGATTCGTCAGCTCCGTTCTCAACCGCAGACGCGCGATGCATCCGCAGTCGACAAGGAGCTTGCCGAGCTCCGCCGCTCTCGAAAAGTTGGCTGGTCGCGCGGGTGAGGCCTCACACCAAGGCCAATGCTGATTCACGTCGACACGTCGGTCCTTGTGGACGCGTTCACGGGACCGCGCCGGTCGCTCGCGATGCTCGAGTCCGCGACGATCAAAGGAGAGGTCGTCACGTTCTGCTCGATCGTGCTTTACGAGTGGCTCCGGGGACCGCGGACCGAGGACGAAGTCGAGACCGTCCGCGCGTTCTTCGAGACCGATCGCCTTGTGACATTTGGCGAGGGTGATGCGAAGACAGCGGCCGCGCTCTATCACCAGGTCAAGAGGGCCCGTTCCCGTCAGGCCGACCTGGCGATCGCAGCCTGTGCGGTCGAGCAGGGCGCAGCGCTGTGGACGCTCAACGCCGGCGACTTCGACGACGTCCCGGGCCTGAGGTTATATCGACCCTCCGAACTGGATAGCTAGCGCGGCATGTTTCAGTTCTTGTTGACCAAGAATACGAACCTCAAGCCCGCCGACGTCGTCAAAGCCTGCGATGGCCAGCTTTGCTCACGACATTCGACACGCCGCTCGCACGTTACGGCGTAATCCCGGCTTCCTGGCCGTGGTCGTGTTGACGCTGGGATTCGGGATTGGCATCAACACCGCCACGTTCAGCATCGTCAACGCCGTCCTGATTCGCCCGCTCGGCTATCAGGAACCGGACCGGCTCGTCACCATCCATGAGGTCCTGCCGGGCTTCGCCGACCGCGCCCCGTTTTCACCGCCGGATCTGATCGACCTCGAGACCATGCAGCAGTCGTTTACCTCGGTCGGGTCGTTCCTGAACATCGATTTCGAGCTTTCCGGCCGCGGCGAGCCGATGCGTATCGATGGCGCGAAGGTGTCGGCAACATTGTTTCCCACCCTCGGTGCGGCACCTCTGCTCGGCCGATCGTTTTCGGCGGCCGAGGATCGGCCGGGCAATGACGTAGCGATTCTGAGCTGGGGCCTCTGGCAATCGCGTTATCAAGGCGCCTCGTCCGTGATCGGCCAGACGATCACGCTCGATCGTCGGCCCTACACCATCATCGGTGTGATGCAGGCATCGTTCGAGTTTCCGCTGCGCGGGCCGCAGTTCAACAACAAGCCTGCCTCGCTCTGGGTGCCCATGGCGTTCACCGATCGGCAGCGGGAGGCGCGCGGCAACGAGTTCAATCACACGGTCGTGGGAAGGCTGAAGCCGAACGTGACGCTCGGCATGGCCCAGGCTGAGCTCGATACGATTGCGCCGCGGATCAACGCGAACTTCCCGCCGATGATTCGTAACGCCGGCTTGCAGATAGCACTTCGTGCCACGCCGTTTCGTGAGGACATCGTCGGGCGAACCGAGACGCCTTTGCTCCTGCTCCTTGGAGCCGTTGGTCTGGTGCTGCTCGTCACATGCGCGAATGTCGCCAATCTCGTCTTGAGCCGGGCGGCGGCGCGTACTCGTGAGATCGGCATTCGCACGGCGCTCGGCGCCAGCAGCAGCGCCCTTCTCCGGCTGCTCCTCGCAGAAGCGCTGCTCTTCTCCGCCGTTGGCGGTGTGTTGGGTCTCGGGCTGGCGTATCTGATTGGAGCCGCTGTCCCGGCTGTCGTCGCCTCGGCCCTTCCCGGAGGTCACGGAACGGCCATCGATCTTCGAGTGCTCGGTTTCACCGGCGGCATCGCGATCGTGACGGCGCTCGTCTTTGCCGCAATCCCACTCCTGACGCGCGAGCGGCAGACGCTCGGACAGACACTGCAGGAAGAAGCCACCCGGACGACACCGGGGCTGAGACGCCATCGTCTTCAGGGCATGCTCGTGGTGTCCACCGTCGCGCTGGCGTGCGTGCTGCTCGTCGGCGCTGGCCTGTTCATCCGGAGCTTTTCCGCGCTGATGGCGACCGATCCCGGGTTCACGCCCGATCGCGTGCTGACCGCTTCGTTGAGTCTGCCGGAGACGGGTTACCGGACGGCCGCAAGTGTGCGCACCTTCCACCAGTCGCTCCTGTCGGCGATGTCGGTTGTCCCTGGCGTTCGTTCGTCGGCGCTCGTCACCGATCTGCCGTTCGAGCGCTACGAGCGGCGCGCGTTCAGCATCGAAGGCGGTCGGGCGGGTGGACGGCAGATCGATACCACAAATCTCTCGTGGGTCGACGGGCCGTACTTCAGGACATTAGGGATCGCCCTCACGCGTGGTCGCTTCTTCACTGACGCGGAAGAAGCAGAAAACCGAGCCGCGGTGATCGTCAACGAGCGCTTCGCCACCAAGACATGGCCTGGTGAAGATGCCATCGGGAAGCGTCTCAAGTGGGGAATTCCGGACAGCGAGGCGCCCTGGTTGACGGTCGTCGGTGTCGTGGCCGACGTTGCCGATGGGCCCCTCGGCGACGAGCCGTTCATCCACGCCTACGAACCGTTCCGGCAGTTTCCCGATATGGTGCTGGACAATCTCAGATTCGGCCGCACGATCAAGGTCGCTCTCCTGGCAGACGGCAATCCGCTGGCGCTCGTCTCATCGGTGCGCCAGCAAATCGCGAACATCGATCGCGCGCTGGCGATCGAAGCCGTCAGCTCGATGGCCGAACGCACGAACGACGTCGTGGCGCCTCGGCGATTCGGCGCGCTGACGCTCACGGGATTTGCGGTCGGTTCACTCCTGCTGGCGGCGGTCGGACTGTACGGGCTGCTCGCGTTCACGGTCGGTGAGCGCCGGCGCGAGATTGCCGTGCGGCTTGCGCTCGGTGCCGAGCCGCCAATCATCCTTCGCATGGTCGTTGGGAGCGGAATGAAACTGGTGCTGATCGGACTGACGATCGGAGTGGCGTTATCGTACGGCCTCGGCCGCTTCGTAGCCACTCAGCTCTATCGAACCGACACGCACGATCTTCCAACCTATGGTGTCGTGCCGCTCGTGTTGCTGGTGGCGGCGCTGGTCGCATGCGTGCTCCCGGCGTATCGGGCGGCACGAGTGGAGCCGATCACTGCGCTTCGCGCGGAGTAGGCACCTCCGACCCTGAGACGCGCAGAAGGATCGAAGAATCCTTGACAACTGTTCGCAGCCGGGCCTCTAATCGGCCAACTTCCGCGACGCATGAACATGACTGGAAGGCAGGCCGCCGCCACGTTCGTGGTAGCACTCGCCGGGATCGCGCCGTTGACAGGATTTGCGCCCTTCGGACGCGAGGCTGGAGGTGTGCCAGCAGCGCCGCGCGTGACATTCACACGTGACGTCGCCCCGATCCTCTTCAACGCCTGTGTTTCCTGCCATCGACCGGAAGGAATCGCCCCGTTCTCACTGCTGACGTACGACGACGCGAAGAGCCACGCGGCGGTCATCGTCGAGGCGACGCGCGACCGGGTCATGCCACCATGGAAACCTGAGCCCGGCTACGGTGAATTTCGCGACGAACGCCGTCTGACGAACGACCAGATCGCAACGCTGCGACGGTGGTTTGAAGATGGTCTTCTCGAAGGCGATCCGGCATTGCTCCCAAGACCACCGACCTGGACCGGCCAGTGGCAGCTCGGAACCCCGGACCTCGTCCTCGAGACGACCTCTTACACATTGCGGGCCTCCGGCGACGATGTCTACCGCAACTTCGTGCTGCCAATCGAGGCGACCACCTCGCGCTACATCAGAGCCTGGGAATTCCTGCCGGGATCGCGCGCCGTGCATCACGCCACGATGCAGTTCGACCCCACGCGATCCTCGCGACAGCTCGACCAACAGGATCCTGAACCCGGCTACGAAGGGCTCGTTCCGCACTCGGCGATGAGCCCCGATGGGTACTTCCTCGGGTGGCTGCCGGGCCTCACGTCGAACGTCGCGCCGCGTGGCATGTCATGGCCATTGCCCACGGGCGCCGATCTGATCCTGATGATGCACCTCCGGCCGACCGGCACGAGGGAAACGATTCACGCGAAGCTCGGTCTCTATTTCAGCGATGCCCCGCCGCAGCTGCAGCCGACGTTGATCCGGATGACCCGGCAGTACATGGACATCCCGCCGGGTGAACGCACATACACGGTCAGTGATTCGTTCACGCTGGACGTGGACGCAGATCTCTACACGATTCAGCCACATGCTCACCTGCTCGCGAAACAGGTCAAGAGTTACGCGACGCTACCGGATGGCACGCGGAAATGGCTGATCTACATCCGCGAATGGGATTTCAATTGGCAGGGCGTCTTCACGTACGCCCGGCCACAGTTCCTTCCCGCAGGCACCAGGATCGCGTTCGAGTTCGTCTACGACAATTCGTCTGACAACCCACACAACCCGCACCATCCGGCCCGTCGCGTGACCTACGGTGAGCACACCACCGACGAGATGGCCGAGTTGTGGCTGCAGGTCGTGACGCGCAACGCCGCCGATCGCGCGCGGCTGGCACAGGCAGTGCGCGAGCGCATCGTGCGCGAGCAGATCGTCGGCGTCGAGAAGCGGCTCGAAACGGATCCCGACAATGCCACGTTGCACGATGACGTCGCGCTGTTGCACGCGGAAGCAGGCCATCTCGATGGCACGGTGGAGCATTTCGCGCAGACCGTCCGCGTCCGGCCAGACTCTCCGGCCGCGCGCTACAACCTCGGGAACGCGCTGTTCCGGCAGGGACGCCATGCCGAAGCGATCGAGAGCCTGAGGGCGGCGCTCGCGCTGCGACCGGACTACGCCCTGGCGCATGACGGCCTCGGCGTCGCTCTCTACGCGCAGGGCAAGATCGCCGAGGCAACCGAACACTACCGGCGCGCCGTCCAACTGGATCCAGAAAATACGGAGGCGCGCACGCATCTGGTGATTGCGCTCCGGCGACTGCTCGTCATCAATCCGAACCTGGAGGACATCAAGAAAGAGCTGACTGAAATCGAGCGGCACATCACCAATTAGTGATTCTTGATTCCTGATCTTTGAATCGTTGGTGATTGTGGATCGTTGATTGATGAATGGATCGCCGGAAATCACGAATCAAAAACCAACAATCAACACGGAATCAAAGATCAACAATCGCTAATCAAAGATCGGCTAGAAGGAGGAAAACATGTCCTGGCGACTCGTGAAGGTTCTCCTTGTTCTCGGGTGTGTGCTCATCCCAGGGATCGCCACCGCGCAAAGCGCCATCGCCGGCGTGGCGCGCGACTCCTCCGGTGCCGTCCTGCCTGGCGTCACCGTCGAAGTATCAAGCCCTGCTCTCATCGAGAAAACCCGCTCGGCCGTGACCGATGATGCCGGCCAATACCGCGTGGTCGATCTCAGGCCCGGAACGTATGCCGTGACCTTCATCCTTCAGGGGTTCAACACGGTCAAGCGCGAGGGCATCGTGCTCGACGCGAACTTCACAGCGCCAGTCAATGCAGACATGCGCGTCGGCGCGATTGAAGAGACTGTGACAGTCACCGGCGAGTCGCCGATCGTCGACGTCCAGAACACCGCGCGTCGCGAGGTCGTCGACCGCGAGCTGCTCGATGCGCTGCCAACTGGTCGCGATTTCCAGACGATCGGCAACGTCATTCCCGGTGTGACGATGGGCCGGTTCGACGTCGGCGGCAGCTCGACGGCGCAGTCAGGCACGCTGGTGGCGTTCGGCAGTCGTGGCGCTGACTTCCAACTCAAGATCGACGGCATGCACGCGAACAACAGCTTCGGCGAAGGCTGGTTCAACGGCATTTATCACAACGAAGCGATCTTCCAGGAGATGTCGTACACCGTGTCTGGCGGCAGTGCCGAGAATCAGGCGGCAGGTGTGTCCGTCAACATGATCCCGCGGACCGGTGGCAACACATACGCGTACGAATTCCTCGGGACGTTCTCGAACCACGCCCTTCAGGGGGAGAACGTCGATGACGAGTTGCGCGCCAGGGGATTCAATCCGTCGTCAGGCGGACTGGACAATCTCTGGGATCTCAACGGCAACGCGGGCGGGCCGATCATCCGCGACAAACTCTGGTTCTTCGGCTCGGGCCGCTATTGGGGCTTTGCCGAGAACGTACCGAACGTCTACTGGGGACAGTCCGATCCGCGAGTGATCCCGCCCGGCGCCGAGCAGGCATCGGATGATACGAACCTCAAGTCCGGCGATCTCCGCCTGACGACACAGATGGGGAAGACTCGACTGACTGGCGCGTACAGCAACGGCCCGCGCTGGCGTCGTCACTTCGGGATCGAGAATCGGGGCGGTTCTCCTGAATCGTTCGCGCAGTACCCCAACGACTCCTCGGTGACGCAAGTCAAGGCGACGACGACGCTTAGCAACAACATGCTGTTCGAGGCCGGATTCTCGCGCATCTGGTGGTACGCCGTGCTCGAGAAGCAGCCGGTGACTGCCAAAGCCACATGCTTCGTCGCCTTCGCCCAGTGCCCGGCCGGCACCAACTACGGCGATATTCGCAAGCGTGATCTCACGAACTCGTGGAACTACAACGCGCCAACGACGTTCGACTCGACGTTTGCGTCGCCGCGAAATTCGTACATGGGCAGCCTGTCCTATGTGAGCGGTGGGCACAACGTGAAGACGGGCCTGATGTGGGATACGGGCTACCGCACGATCGTGACGCCGATGAACAACGGAGGGCTTCAGCAGCAGTACCGCCTGGGCGTTCCCGATTCAGTGGTCCTGCAGACGGTTCCATCGGTGCAGGACACCAGCATCGATCGTGAAATCGGTATCTACATTCAGGATTCGTGGACGCTTGGACGGATGACCCTCAATCCCGGTCTGCGATACGAGTACATCAAAGGGTCGGTGCGCGATCAGACCGCTCCCGCGGGTCGGTTCCTGCCGGAACGCGCCTTCACGCAAGCCGATTACGTGAAGATTCCAAGCTTCTCCGACATCAGCCCGCGGTTCGGTATCGCCTACGATTTGTTCGGGAACGGGAAAACGGCGCTCAAGGGGAACGTTGGGAAATACGTCCAGTCGTTCTCGTCGAACCTGGGCGACGACTACAACCCGATGGGCGGCGGTACCGACACGCGCACGTGGCGCGATCTGAACGGCGATGACGTCGCGCAGGAGAACGAGCTCGGTCCCTCCCAGAATCTGAACTTCGGGAAACCGACGAACGTGACGACGCCCGACCCCGATCTGAAACGACCCTATCAGGTGCTCTACAGTGTCGGGGCGCAGCACGAAGTGCTGCCGGGGCTGTCGGCATCGCTCAACTATTACTATCGCAACTACTACCGCGATTTCTGGGTGGACAACCTCGCCACCACGCTGGCCGACTACACCATCATTCCGATTCCCGATCCGCGCGGGAACGGCGAGACGATCCCCATTTACAGTATCGCGCCGAGCAAACTTGGCGTGATCGACAATCACCGGTTCAACACCACCGAAAACGGGCGACAGTACCACGGCATCGATTTCTCCGTGAACTCGCGCTTCCGGAACGGCACGCAGCTGCAGGGAGGGTTTACGACGGGCAAGCTGCACGAAGAGGCGTGCCAGGTGGACGATCCGAACCGGCTCCGGTACTGCGATGCGGCGTACCCGTTCCTCACGCAGTACAAGCTGAGCGGCACGTACACGTTGCCGTACGCATTCCGTGTGAGTGGGCTGTTACAGAACCTGCCCGGCGTGCAGAGCGCGCGTGACGCGTCCAACGTCGGGAAGGACCTCGCCATCGCGTACTCGGTCGGGCGAGCGATGGCGCCCGGTTTGACACAGGCCACTGTGAACGTGCAGCCGCTCAACGAGCCGGGCACGGTGTTCCTGGATCGCGTCAATCAGGTCGATTTTGCGGTGTCGCGTGACTTCCGGTTCGACAAGGTGCTGGTGCGGCCGCAGTTCGACTTCTTCAACGCGTTCAACAGCAACGCGGTGACCCAGGTGAACACTCAGTATGGGCCGAGCCTCTTCCAGCCGCAGAGCATCCTGAATCCGCGGCTGATCCGGTTCAATGTGAGAGTTTCCTTCTAACGCCCGCCAAAGGGACAACTCCCAACTCCCAATTTCCAATTCCCAATTTTGGGGGTTGGAGGTTGGGAGTTTTGCCCCTTCGAAACGCCTTTGCCGATCGCGACACACCGAGCGTCGAGGCACTGAGAAAATCAAATGAGTCTCTGTGCCTCAGTGTGTCGTAATCATTGCGGCAAAGCCCACGCCGTGAGCGTTGTTCCTGCCGGTACGAGCACGTGCTGCCGGCCATCGACCATGTACGTGATGGCCGACGTGCCGTGCAGGTTCGCTCCCATCTGGTAGCGCCACAGCAGCGTCCCTTTTCGCGAGTCGAGCGCCAGCACGTTGCCGTCGTTGTCGCCGCTGAAGATGAGGCCGGACGCCGTTGTCAGAAGACCCGACGTCGAGGGGCTCAGATATTTGAACTCCCACTTCCGTTCGCCCGTGGCCGGATCGATCGCGCGCAGCGCGCCGTACACGGGCATCGTCGCGCTCTTATAGCGCTGACCCGCGCCGCCGGTGAAGCGCTCGCCAGCCTTGTAGTCCGGCTTCCAGGAGTAGAACGTCATGCACGCCTCGCGCGCGTTGACGAAGAAGGTGCGTGTCGAGGGATCGAACGTCGGCGGCCAGAAATTGGTGCCGCCGGTGATGTCGGGACACGTGATCTCTCCGGTCTCATCGGGTGTGTGTCCCGCTTCGACCACAGGCCGCCCGTCTTTTCCGATCTCGCGCGCCCATGTCGTCTGCACGAAGGGCTTGGCCATGATGACGCGGCCGTTCGTGCGATCGAGCGTGTAGTAGAAGCCGTTGCGATTGGCGAACATCAGCACCTTGCGCGGCTGACCGGCGATGGTGAGATCGGCGAGAACCGGCACTTCCGTCGAGTCCCAGTCGTGTACGTCGTGCGGCGTGAACTGGTAGTGCCACCGAATCTTTCCAGTGTCCGCATCGAGCGCCACGAGGGAGGCTGCATACAGGTTGTCGCCGAGCCGGCTTTCGCTGTGATAGTCAGGGCCCGGGTTGCCGATGCCGTAATAGAGCAGGTTGAGATCAGGATCGTAGGCGCCCGTAACCCATACGCCAGCGCCGCCGGTCTTCCATGAATCGCCGGCCCACGTGTCGTTGCCCGGTTCGCCCGGACCCGGAATCGTGTAGAAGCGCCAGGCGCGTTTGCCGCTCTGCGCGTCATACGCGTCGATGAACCCGCGAATGCCGAACTCGCCGCCGGCGGTCCCGACGATCACTTTGTCTTTCACGACGATCGGAGCAATCGTCGACGCATAGCCGTTCTTGTACTGATCGAGGGTTGCATCCCAGACGACGTTGCCGGTGCGCATATCGAGGGCGAGCAGGTGCGCGTCGAGTGTGACCATGAAGAGCTTGTCGCCGAGCATCGCAAAGCCTCGATTGACGAGGCCACAACAGGCGGTCAGATCGTTCGGCAGCTCGCGTCGATAGCGCCAGATCTGTCGTCCGGTCCGCGCATCGAGCGCCCATGCGACGTTCTGAGGGCCGGTGACGTAGAGGATGTTGTCCCTGAACAGCGGCGTCGTCTCGAAGTTGCCGAGCGTGCCGGTCTGGAACGTCCACTGCGGGACCAGGCCTTTGACGTTGGCCGGAGTGATTTGCGTGAGCGGACTATGCCGCTGATTGGTGTAGTTCCCCCCGAATGTGATCCAGCGCGAGCCGTCTTTCGGCAGCCCCTCAGCGATCTCCTGCGTCGTGACGAGGGCCGGTGGCGCCTGCTGTGCCGCCACGATTGCACTGCTTCCGATCACAACGAGACAAAGGAGTCGAGCACGCATGACGTCTCCTCTTGACTACTGAACCACCGAGGGATCGAAACCACGCAGCGTCTGCAGGTAGCGGATCAGATCATCGAGGTCGCTTTCGCTGATTCGATTGGAGCCAAACGGCGGCATCGCCGATCGCGGATTGTTCTGCATCTCTTTGAGAGACGCCTTGTCGTACCCCTGGATCCGCTCGCGCGAATCCATGATCTGCACCGAGAAGAGGTCTTCGTTTTTCTTCACGCCGACGACGGCCTGCCCTTCCTGGGGAGTCACTGTGACCGGCTCGAATCCGGGAAGGAAGCCTTCGACGCCGCCGCGAATTCGCAACTCGAGCACCTCACGCGAGCGCGCGGCGCCGATACGCGACAGGTCGGGACCGAGGCGCCCACCGGCGCCGTTGACCCGGTGACAACTCACGCAATTGGCCTGGTAAATCTTCCTGCCGTTCTCGGCGTTGCCACGCTGCGGGTCGGGGCGGGCCGACGCGGCCAGCGTCTTGAGATAGGCGAGGATCTGCCACGTCTCGTGCTCGAAGAGCCGCGGCTGCGCCGGCATCTCGGTGCCAGCAATGCCGTTCTTGATCGTCGTGAACAGGCCGTCGTCGGTTCGGCCTGATGCCCAGACCTGCGTGATGTCAGGCCCTCGCACGCCATGGGCATCCATGCCGTGGCAGTCCGCGCAGCGTGCGCGAAACAGTCCCATCCCGCTCCTGATCGCGTTCTGATCGCCTTCGAGCGGGTTCTTTGCAGCCGGTGCCTGCGCGTGCGTCCACGCGCCAGCGACGATGAACCATCCCGTCACGACACAGAGCACCCGCCATGTCATACGAGCCTCTCAGTCAAACTGCATCCGCGTGCCGAGCCGCCGTCGCTAGTGCGTCGAGGTCGTGGCCGCGCTGTCGTACACGATCTTGCCGCCGACGACTGTCATCGTCGGCTTGATGTCCTTGATCTGATCCGCCGGGACGGTCAGATAGTCGCGATCGAGCACGACGAGATCGGCCATCTTGCCTGCCTGGATCGAGCCGAGGTCGTTCTCGTGGAACACGAAGTAGGCGTTCTTTCGCGTGTAGGCGATCAGCGCGTCCTCGCGATCGATCGTCTGGCGGATGACTTTCAGACCGCCAGCCATCTTGCCGGTGACGGCGAAGGAGAGCGCCGTCATCGGCAGAAACTGGTTGGCGGCGGTTCCGTCGCTACCCAGTCCCCATGTGATCCCGCTCTGTTGAATCGTCGCGAGCGGCGGCATGTCGTCGGCGCCGTTCCCGAATCCCTCGTGCATGATCGCGCCGTTGATGACGGCCCACGGGTGCACGGCGGCATACATGCCCAGCTTCTTCATGCGTTCGAGCTGAGAGGCATTGATCTGGTTGACGTGCGCGAGCGCCCAGCGCAGGTTCCTGATCGGATACTCCTTGTTGACCGCCTCGATCTGATCGAGAAACGCATCGATGGTGTCGCGCAGCTCGGCGTGCACGTGCAGCGGCAGGCGTGCCTTCGCGATTTCCATCGCCATCCGGCGCCACTGCGCGAGCTGGTCGGCCGAAGGCTCCGAGTCGGTCGCAAACATCCGATCGTGCAGCGGCGTATACACGCTCTCCCCAAACACGACATCGTCGATAGAGGTGTCACCCTGGAAGAGCTTCATGCGCGAGATCTGCTGAATGGAGCGGTCGACCTGTTCAGGCGAGCCGGCCGCCGCGCCACCGATGCAGAAGATGCGGACCGGAAGAGTGTTCTCGGCCTTCCATCGCTGCATGATCTTCAATACTTCGGCGTCGCAGCCGGCGACGCCGAACGACGTGAGGCCGAAGCGGTTGACGTACTGCACCAGCGCGCGCGTGCTCGCTTCGAGCCGGTCGGGCGGAAGCTTCGGCATCCGTGCCGCGACCGGGCGAGTGGCGGCGATGTCGCCGCGGATGATGCCCGTTGGCTTGCCTGCGGCGTCGCGCATGATCGATCCGCTGACGAAGTCCGGCGGATCGGGTTTGCCGGCTTCGATGCCGAACTCTTTCAGCGCGCGGCTGTTCAGGAAGACCTGGTAGTACGACTCCTGCAACGCCACCGGGTTGTCCGGCGCGATCGCGTCGAGCTCCTCGCGCGTGAACGGCTTCCGATCATCGGTGAACTGCGCGGTGGCCCAGCCGCCGATGTTGAAGACCCATCCGCCGGGCCCCACGGTCTTTGCGCGTGCGCGCAGCATCTCGACTGCCCGCTTCCGCGAATCGACGCCATCCCATCGCAGCTCCAGCTCCCACGTGTTGCCCGCGCGAAGCAGGTGAAGATGGTTGTCGATCAACCCGGGGATCGCGGTGCGTCCTCGCAGGTCGATGGTCCTGGTGTTGGGGCCAGCCAGCTTGGCGATCTCCTGGCTGGAGCCGACCGCTACGATCCGATCGCCTCTGACCGCCACCGCCTGAGCAATCGTGAATCGCTCATCCACGGTCACGATCTTTCCGTTCGAGAAAACCAGATCCACTGGGGCGCTCGTCGTGCTTGTCCCGCCGGAGCCTTGGGCGAAGGCGGATGCCCGCAGTATCTGAAAAGTACCCACGGCCAGGCACAGCACAGCCGCCGTAATCGCGCCATTCGAAGTGCGTCGTTTCATAGGCCTCGTTTCTGAGGTATGCCGCACGATCATGCGCGCGGCTCCGAACGAAGGCAAGAGGCTGGAAGCCCGGGTGTCACCGGGACGGCAACGTCACTAAATCAGCCAATACACGACGGCGATCCAGAAGGGGACTGAAAGCAACAGGGCGAGAAGGATACCCCGGGCGGGGTTCAGCGGATCGCGTGTCTCTTCGAACGTCGAGTCGGCGAGTTCGACCACGTCGACTTCATCGGTCTCGTGGCGAGCGCCGGAATCGACAATGTCGAGGTCCGAGAATGGCCGATCTGCGACAGTCCGAGAGGCCATGCTGTGCAATCGAGCAAAGCGCGGGCCAGCAGATTCTAACGCCGCTTAACGCTGATGCAACGCATTTGTCAAAAAAAAATAACGGAAATCGAGTGTTTGGCTACACGACACAGCACTCCGTTAATACCTACGTGAGGGTAGACGCTGACGGTTTACTGATCGCCGCGTCGGATTTCCGTCTCCAGGAACGTGACCACACGCTCGAACGGTTCGAGTCCGAAGGCAGCTGCAACCGACGGACGAAGGTTCGAGTTGGCGTTCACGTCGTAGAACACCCGACGCCCGTCGCGTGTCTCGAGATACTCGATGCCGCCGACGTCCAGACGGGCTGCGCGGACGATTCTCTTCGCAGTCTCAACTGCTTCACTCGGGACATCGAGGTAGGGATAGAACTCGACCGGGGGTGCGAGCACCTGTGCCGCTGGAATCTCGCACGCCCCTTCGCCATCCTCCGGGTTGCAGACCGGCGATGGACACAGGTTGAACCGGCCGTGCGTCTTCACCCGCATCGCGTAAAGCAGTTCGCCGCCGAGGAATTCCAGCCGGACGATGCCCTGCTCCGGATCGTGCGGCAGGTATTCCTGCAACAGGAACAGGTTTTCAGGCAGCCACACCGATGGATCGGCAGCAAAGATCGATTCGACATGCGCCAGTGACTCCACCACGTGAATGCGGGCGCCGCTGCCGCCTTGATCGGGCTTGAGGATCGCCGGCCATCGAATCCCGTCTGCGTACGCGTGAAGAGCGGTGACGTCATTGAAGGTGATCGACCACGGCGTATCGATGCCGAGTGTGCGCAGCAGCGTGGCTTGTGCGCTCTTGCTCAACTCGAGGGCGAAGACATCGGCGCCGTTCAGGACACGCGCGCCGAGCCGCTCGAGCGTTCGCATGTATGCGAGTGCGAGCGGGACTGCGCGCGTGTTCCCGCGGACGTACGCGCTGGGGCTCGCCTGGTTGAAGTACACCTTCGCCGACGGAGACTCGAGGTTGCTGAATGCGGCCTGCTTCAGGTCGAAGGCGGCGTACGCCAGGCCTCGTCGTTCGAGCGCGGCAAAGAGCGGCTTCTGCCACTCCGGGTGCTCGTGAATGACGACGAGGTCTGGTCGAGTTGCCATGCCAGCCATAGTGTCACACTGCGAGTTGACGTCGCAGCGTTGCTATAATCCGCGTCCGGCGGCATTGATCAATGCGGGTCCAAAAGACCCGCCTTCTACCTGCGCACGTATCCAGGTAAGGTGAAAGACATGCGTCGCACGACTGTCGTCGTAATCCTGCTCGCCCCTATTCTTTTGATAGCGACGGCGACCTCCGCACAGGAGCCGCCCGCCTCGCCACCCGCTGGTTGGGGACCGATGAGCATCAACCTCGAGGATGTCCCCTATCCCCATCCAGTGTCGTATTTCTCCTTCACGCTGGAAGATCAGGACGTCCGCATGGCCTACATGGACGCTGCGCCCATTGGGACCCCCAACGGCAAAAGCGTCCTCCTCCTCCATGGGATGAACTTCTTTGGCGAGGCGTGGACGGACACGATCGAGATCCTTCGCAAGGAAGGCTACCGCGTCGTTGTGCCGGACCAAATCGGGTTTGGCCGATCCTCGAAGCCGATCCTGCACTATTCGATCAGCACGCACGCCGCCAACACCAAGCGTCTCCTCGACCACCTGGGCATCAAGACGACGGATGTCGTGACGCACTCGATGGGTGGGATGGTGGCCAGCCGCTTCGCTTCGTCGTATCCGGACGCGGTCGGCAATCTCGCGATGATCAATCAGATCGGGCTCACCGATGCGCGCACACAGCGACCATGGCGCGAGACGTCGGATGTGTACAGAGCCAACCTCGCGCGCGACTACACGGAAATCGTGCGCGGCATGCGCGCGTACTACGTGAACTGGAAGCCCGAATACATGAAGTACGTGAAGATCCACTACGGCTGGATCACAAGCGGCGACTGGCCGCGCATGGCAATGGTCCGCGCGTTACAGCAGCAGGCGATCTACGCGGATCCGGTCGTCGACGACTGGCCGCGCATCAAGGCGCGTACGCTCGTCATCGGTGGTGAAAAAGACGGCGCCGACTACCCCGGCCAGGCGAGACACGTGAGCGAGACCGTGCAGAACGGTCAGCTCTACATCATTCCGAACGTGGGTCACAATCCGCAGTTCGAGGCGCCCGACCTGCTCTATCCGCCGCTCCTCCGGTTTCTGAAAGGCGAAGACGTCGGAACGAAGAAGAGATCGACGCCGGGACGGTCGTCGAACTGAAACCTGCCTCTGACCGCAGGTACCCGGGTCGACCCCCTGACTACTGAAGCACGCCGGTGACGTTGCGCTTCGGCACGTAGCCAACCGGAACTTTCGCGACTTCCTTCATCGTTGCGATGTCGACAACCGACACGTCATTGGTCACGGGGTTAGCGACGTAGGCTTTCTTGCCGTCGGGGGTGAGCGTTACCCAGCCTGCGCCCTTTCCAGTCAACTCTGCGCCACCGAGCAGCTTCAGATCCGGAAGCGAGTACGAGTAGAGGTAATTGTTCAAGCGGCTGCAGACGACCAGCGTCTTGCCATCCGCCGTCACCGCCATACCGTGGGACGGATCCGATCCCTCAGGGACGGTTGGCTTTCCGGGAGGCAGTTCCGGATTGTTGATGCGGCGAATCTCCTTCTTGGTTGCGAAGTCGACCACGGCAAAGCCGTTCAGGCCGCTCAGCTGCGCGAAGATCCACTTGGTCGAGCCGTCGGGATTCCAGCTGAACGTCATTGGACGAACGCCCAGATCCATGTCGACCGTCCAGGCGGGCTCGTCGGTGTTCGCGTCGATGACGTTGATCGTCTTGCCTTGAATCGAGCCAGCGACGACGTACTTCCCATCGGGTGTGACGTAGGCG
>Ga0111539_10002642_pt1 | contig 23742 bp, 16 predicted proteins | sample RhiMethybrSRZTD1_FD_79667 | JGI IMG/M metagenome (GOLD analysis project Ga0111539, IMG submission 79667) | Populus rhizosphere microbial communities from Tennessee, USA - Rhizosphere MetaG P. TD hybrid SRZTD1 (version 2) (version 2) | ecosystem: Host-associated > Plants > Roots > Rhizosphere >...
CGCCGCCCGCAGCGCCGGCACCAGCTTGAACCGCCGCGCGCTGCCGACCGCCGAGACCAGCTTGACCGTGACGTGCACCGGCGTCCGCCGGCCGATGCGCGGCCGCGGCCGGTGCGCCACCCCGGCCCGTACCCCGCGCGGCTTTCTTCCCGCCCCGCGCCGTTTGCCACCCCGCCGCGTCCGGCGCTTCCCGTCGAACGGCAGCGCCTGCTGCTGCCAGGGTTCGCTGCGGGTCGCCCGCCTGCCGAACCCGCGCGAGCGCGCGCGGCCCGGCCGGCGCCGCGGCTGCGGGCCGCCGATCTCGGGTCGCACGGCCTTTTGTCCGCCCTCTTTCATTCTTGTTTGATTGAGCATATATATTATTTCGACAAAGTCAAGGCGGGACGGATGCGGAACGGCTGGCAGGGCGCCGTCCTGCTGACGGTGCCGCGGCCCAGACCGGCTACAGGTGGGCGGCGAGCGGGCGGCTGCGGAAGGGGCGGCGTGCGGGCGGTCGCGGAAGGGCGAACGCAGGCGGGGCCGGGGGGCTAGCGCGGGGGGGCGCCGAGGCGCGCGAGGAGCTGTTTGGCGACCGGGAGGTTGGGGTCGCAGGCGAGGGCTTCCATGAGGTGCCAGCGGGCGGCGTCGGGGTCCTCGTCGGCGGCGCAGAGGAGGGCGAGGGCGACCAGGGCGCGCGGCCAGGGGCGCCGGCCGGCCAGGGCCTGCTCCGCCAGGCGGCGCTCGGCGGGGGCGATCTGCTCCTTGGGTTTGCCGCGGGCGAGGTCGGCGCGGTAGCGCGCCCAGGCGAGGGAGGCCTCGTAGTCGGGATGGTCGGCGTGGGCGCGGGCGGCGGCGGCCATCTCGGAGACGGCCTTGAAGGGCTCGCCGGCGACGAGGGCGCGCTGGCCACGAGCGAAGGACTCCTCGGCGCGCGCGCGGTCGTGCGGGCCGAACGCCCAGGTCGACTGGATGGTGTGGCGCTGGGCGCTCAGCGCCTCGTTGTAGCGCAGCCGATCGGCCGGGTCGGAGAGGACGACGCGCGCCCGCTGGATCGCCTTCCAGATGGGAGCTACCAGCCCGGCGGCGTCTCCGAGGTCGAGGCGCTCGGTCCGATCGGGTGCGTAGCGGATCGCCAGCATCCGGCAGGCGAGCTCGATGTCGGCCAGGCCGGAGGCCGGCGGGATCTCGAGCAGGTCGTAGTGGGTCGCCCGCTCGGTGCGGGCGGCGCGGGCGCGCAGGTGGAGGCGCGCCATGGTCACAGCGCGGCGCTCCGGCGTGGTGAGATCGACCGGCTCGGCCGGAAACGTGATCGCGCCGACGCAGGCGAGCGCCCAGATCAGGCGCCCGGCGGCGTGTGGACCGATGGCGGCCTTGTCGATGATGGTCTTCATCGTGCGCGCGCCGTCGATGGCCCGGACCAGCTCGACCTCGGGGATGGTGAGGGCACGGACGTCGCGCAGCTGTGCGATGACGTCGGTGGTCGACGGGTAGGTCGTCGCGAACCAGCGCAGCGCCTCGCGGACCACCTCGAGGTCGGCCTGCCGCGCGCCCTTGACGATCCGCGCCGCGTCCTCGACCGGATCGGCGACCGGGCCGCCGAGCCCGAGCGCACCGCGCGCGTAGCTGGCAGCCAGCACGCCCGACCAGCGGAGCGCCAGCGCCCGGTCGACCGCGCGCGCGATCTCGGCCGGCTGCGCCGTCGACGCGACGAAGAGGACCCGCGCCTTCCGGGCGGCCGCCTCACCCGCCTTGCCGAGCACCACCGCCAGCAGGCCCGGCGGTGGCTCCATCCGGCGCCATCGCTCGATGTTGCGCTCGAAGGCGCCGCCGGCGCGCTCTCCCAGGACCACCACGTCCACCTTGTGTCCGCGCGGCAGCTTGTCCGGCCCCTCGGTCAGCGGCGGCGACCAGAGGACGGCGTGGCCGGCGCGCTCGAGGAGCTCCTGGAGCGGCGCCGCGAGCCCAACATCGTCCAGCGCGAGTGCGATCGAGGGCACCAGCGAACTCCTCTCGCGATCTTGCGCCAGCGGCTCGCGGCGGGCAAGGATGGGTCGATGCGACTCGCCGGTCCGGCGCTCGGCGCGCTCCTGTGCGCTCTGACGCGGGTGGCCGGCGCCCAGCCGCCGGCCGGAGCCCTCCCGCAGGCGCGGACCTTCCAGCTATCCCTCGGCTCCTACGAGCGGGTGGCGCTCGAGCGCGCGCTCGCCGCCCGCCGCCTCCGGCTCGAGCCACACCCGTACGGCAAGCTGGTTCGCCGCATCCACGTCGACAACCAGGACGTCTTCGGCCCCGACGAGGGCTTCCTGGCCTGGTTCAACGTCTTTCACCGGACCAGCCGCGAGCACGTGGTCGAGCGCGAGGTCCTCTTGCGCCCCGGCCAGCCGTGGGACGACGAGATCGTCGACGAGACCCGCCGGCGCCTGCGCGACCCACTGTTCACCACGCTGGTGGTCATCGCTCCGGTGGTGGCGGAGGGCGGCGCCCCGCAGGAAGTCGATCTCCTGGTGGTGACCCGCGACATCTGGTCGCTCCGCGCGAACTCGCGCTACGAGATCCAGGAGGGCGTGCTGACCGAGCTCAGCCTGTCGATCTCGGAGAACAACCTGCTCGGCTACCGCAAGCAGGTCGCCATCGTGTTCGACATGGACCTCGGCGCCTTCAACATCGGCCCGCAGTACGTCGACAAGAACATCGCCGGCACCCACCTGCAGCTGCTCAGCCGCTTCGACGGCGTCTTCACCCGCGACGGCGGCGAGTACGAGGGGACCCGCAGCTACACCAGCTTCGGATACCCGTTGTGGTCGCTCGATCGCAAGTACGGCGCCGGCGTGGTGATGACGCACTTCAACGCGGTCCGCCGCTCGTTCGAGGGACCCGACCTGCGCCTCTACGACAACCCGGACACCCCCGAGGTGGAGGCGATCCCCTACCAGTTCCACGAGCGGGACTTCGACATCGAGACCAGCGGCGTCCGCCAGCTCGGCCACTCCGTCAAGCACCGGTTCACGGTCGGCCACGAGCTCACCGTGCGGCGCCCCAACGTGCTCGACGGCTTCCCCGGCGACGACGTCGCGCAGGCCGCCTTCGAGCGCGACGTCCTGCCGCGCTCCGAGCGCGCCTCGCTCCTGTTCGCCCGCTACGCCGTCTTCACCCCCTGGTACCGGGTCTATCGCAACATCGACAGCTTCGACCTGACCGAGGACGTGCAGATCGGGCCCGACGCCAGCGTCGAGGTGGGCGCCGCCCGAGAGGAGATCGGCTCGGAGGCGAACTTCCTCAGCGCGACGGCGGCGGCCGCCTGGACCGTCGACATCATCGGCGACGGCCTGGTCCGGGCCTCGGCCGGGGTGACCGGGCGCCGGCAGGACGGCGAGTTCATCGACGTCGTCCGCAGCGCCTCCATCAGCGGGGCGACTCCGGCGCTCCTCGGCATGCGGCTGGCCGCCCGCTCGCTCTGGGCGCGCCGCTACAACGAGACCAACAACCGCTTCTTCACGGTCGGCGGCGACACCGGCCTGCGCGGCTACACGATCGGCGACTTCGCCGGGCAGATTCGCGTGCTCAACAACCTCGAGCTCAGGACCTTCCCGATCCGGATCCTCTTCGCCCGCTTCGGCGGCATCGCCTTCTGGGATTTCGGCCACGCGGCCGACTGCTACTCCGGCTGCGACAACCCGCTGGTCCTGCAGCACGACGTCGGCGTCGGGCTGCGCGGGCTGGTCCCGCAGCTGCAGCCCTACGTGTTCCGCCTCGACTGGGCGATCCCGCTGACCGGACCGACCCAGGGCGTGGGCGGCAGCCGGGTCATCTTCGGCGTCCAGCAGGTGTTCTAGCGAGGACGGCCGCGCGCAAACTGGTCGAGCAGATCGTCGGGCCGCGCAGCGCAGGCGATGAGCGACCGGTGCGCCAGCTCCAGGAAGCCCTCGCCCACCATGTGATCGAGCAGGCTGACCAGCGGCTCGAAGTAGTCGCCGGGGTCGAGGATGCCGATCGGCTTCTGGTGCAGGCCGAGCACCCGCCAGGTCACGATCTCGAACAGCTCGTCGAGCGTGCCGACACCGCCCGGCAGGGCGACGAAGGCGTCGGCGCGCTCCGCCATCAGCGCCTTGCGCTGGTGCAGGGTGTCGACCACGTGGAGCTCGCTCAGCCCGCCGTGGGCCACCTCGCGGTCGACCAGCGAGCGCGGTATGACACCGATCACTTGCCCGCCCGCGGCCAGGGCCGCGTCGGCCATCGTGCCCATCAGGCCGACGCGGGCACCGCCGTACACGAGCGCGAGCGATCGCGCGGCCAGCGCGCGCCCGAGCCCGGTGGCCAGCTCGAGATACTCCGGCCGTGCGCCCGGCCGCGAGCCGCAGAAGACGCAGACCGCGCGCACTAGTGCAGCGAGACGCTGGCCGCGCTGTCGGCGCTCAGCGCTGCCTCTCCCAACTTGCCGTTTTTGCTGGCGATCCACGCGGTGACCGCCCAGGCGTCTTCGTCGGACAGCGTGCCGGGATCGTCCTTCGGCATCTTCTCCTTGATGAAGCCGTGCAGGTCGGCGGCGGTCTTGAACTTGCCGAGCGCCTTGGCGCCGACCACGGGCGGGTTCTTCTTGCCCTTGCCCTCACCCGCCGGACCATGACAGGTGACGCAGGCGTCGCCCCAGACCTTCTCCCCCTTCGCGGTCTGGTCGGCGGCGGTCGGGCCGGCCGGCTTGGCGCCCGTCTCCCCGCCGGTCGCGCCGCCAGTGTCAGTAGACCCGCCGGTCGCGCCCGTCTCGCCGCCGGTCGCACCGGTCTCACCGCCGGTCGCGCCGGTCTCACCGCCGGCGGTGTTGTCGGCTGGCGCGGTCTCGGCGTCCTTCGAGCCGCCGCCGCAGGCGAGCCCGAGGGAGAGAAGGAGGGAGAGAGCGGAGAATCGGATCATGGTCATGGCCTCACGGTAGTCCGGATGGTTCCACCTGTTCGTGCTGGAAAGCTGCGGTAGCATACTCGCGGCATGAAAGGCAATCGATGCGCGGCGTGGGCAATCTCCGCGGCGCTCCTGGTCTGCGCGTGTCGCGGCAACAAGGACAAGGACCGCCGGGAGGGACAACGGGCGGACGGGAGCTCGCTTACAGGCAACGCCGGCCTGGTGCTCGACGAGCTGGTCGCGTTCGAGAGCAAGCGCGACGTGACCTGCTGGACCAGCTTCCGCCAGCTCGACTGGTTCATCGCCGAGAAGAGCTACAGCGAGACCGGAACCCTGGCCAAGATCGTCGCGATCAAGGGGCTGGTGCGCGCCGCGTGGGCCAAGGCCTCGGCGATGGCGAAGGGGGACCGGGTGACCGCGGGGGATCTCGAGCGGGCGGCGTCGCTGCCGGCCATCGAGTTCTCGCCGGAGCAGCAGAAGAGGCTCAAGAGCTTCGCGAACGACATCGGGGTCGAGAACTTCACCAACTACCAGAAGTCGGCCGAGCACCTGCGGATCGTGCTCGCGGTGCTGGCGGACGAGATCCGCGCCGGCGGTGACCTCAAGCCGATGGACGCCGAGGGGCTGCGCAAGCTCAGCGACGCCGCGACCACCCTCTCGCTCATGCTGCTCAAGGAGTCGGGCGCCAGGGCGGAGTCGGCCAAGAGCGAGGAGATCGAGGTGGCGCAGGTGCAGGAGGCGTTCGCCGCGCTCAAGGCCAAGCTCGGGCTGGAGAACCCGTCGCGCAAGGCGACGCCGCTCGGGGCCGACGCGGTCGCGCGCGACCTCCAGCCGCTCACCCGCCGGCTCATCGAGGGGAAGATCAAGGCGCTCAACGTCTTCAACAAGACGACGGGCAGCATCACCTCGGACCTCAACAAGGTGACCCGCATCCCGCTGACCGAGGAGGCGACCCAGCACCTGACCAAGCTGGTGCAGTCGTTCGATCACTTCGTGGCGTCCGGCGTCGATCCGATGCAGGCGGACAACTACCTGATGGACGGCAGCTTCGCGACCACCAAGTTCGTCCGCAAGCCGTACCTCGACGAGGCGCACGTGCAGAACGCGGTCCTGCAGCTGTTCCCCCACCAGATGCTGCCGAACGGCGACATCCTGGTCAGGTTCGAGCCCAACCCGGGGCCGGTGACCGGCACGGTGCGCGAGCCCTTCGAGATCAAGCTGCTCGACCACGAGATGAACGGAGTGCGCGACAGCGCGATGCACTGGATCGCGCTGCAGACGGTCTTCGGCGAGAAGCCCTTCGCCATGGACCCGTTCGCCGCCGAGTACCTGAGCGAGGTCAACTCGATGATGATGACGCTCTTCATCCGGCGCGGAGAGCTCATCGCCAAGAAGATGGGCAAGACCGAGATCGACCTCGACGTCGCCCGGCGAGTGCAGGATCAGGGCTGGGTGATGGTGCCGCCCCAGCGCTCGCCCTCGGCGGCCTGGACCGCCGAGCGGCAGAAGCGCAAGGGAGAGCTCCTGGCGTCGTACGGCGGTGCGCTGTTCCGCGACGTGTCGGCCCGGTCGGGGCTGCCGACCCGGCTGCCGCGGTTCGAGGGCAAGGGCATCGATCCGGTGGATGCCCATGTGGCGCCGGACACCAAGGACATGAAAGGCCACGTGGCGCCGGACAGCAAGGACATGAAGGGCCACGTGGCGCCGGACACCAAGGACATGAAGGGGCACGTCGAGCCGGACACCAAGGACATGAAGGGGCACGTCGAGCCGGACACGAAGAAGCTCAAGGGCCACGTGGCGCCGGACACCAAGGACATGAAAGGGCACGTCGAGCCGGACACCAAGGACATGAAGGGGCACGTCGAGCCGGACACCAAGAACCTGAAGGGCCACGCCGAGCCGCTCCAGGCCCACGCCCAGCCCGACCTCACCCAGATCCAGGGCCACTTCAACCTGCAGCGCATCATGGGCGGCGGCATCGCGGTCGGCGACCTCGACCGCGATGGCTACCCCGACCTGTTCGTCGCCGGCGAGGGGATGGGCAAGCTCTACATGAACCGCGGCAAGGCCGGGCCGGGGCGATTCACCGACGCGACCGCGCGCTGGGGCATCCCGGCCGGCCTCGACGACAGCCACGGCACCCTCTTCTTCGACCACGACGGCGACGGCGATCTCGATCTCCTCGTGCTGCGCAGCGAGCACCCCTCGCTCCTGCTCGACAACGCCGGCAAGCGCTTCACCGACGTGGCCGACAAGGTCGGTCTCTCCCCGCACCGCGGCGCGCACGTCGCCACCGCGCTCGACTACGACAAGGACGGCGACCTCGATCTATACGTCGGCTACTACGGCAATCACCTGGCCAACACCACCGACGATACCCGCAACGTCCCCTCGCTCGACGGCAAGAACGGCAGCCCGAACCAGATGTGGCGGCGCGAGGCCGATGGCCGCTACACCGAGGTCGGCGCCCAGATCGGAGTCGCCGATCCGGGGTGGGCCCTCGCGCTCGGCACCTTCGACTACGAGAGCGACGGCGACCTCGACATCGTCATCGCCAACGACTTCGGGGCCGACACCTTCTACCAGAACAAGGGCGACGGCACCTTCGCCGACGTGACCGCGCGGACCGACACCGGCGACCGCGGCTCCGGCATGAACGTCGATTTCGGTGACGTGAACGGCGACGGCCTGCTGGACATCTACGTCACCAACATCGACATGTTCTCCAAGCGCATCAAGGTCATCTTTCCGCGCGACGAATCGACCATCAACATCGACGACTCGCTGGTGCGCGCCATGCAGTACCTGTCGGGCAACAAGCTGTACGTCGCCACCGGCAAGCCGGAGCAGCCGTTCCGCGCCGAGGAGGGGGTGCGCATCGAGCCGGGTGACCGCGGCTGGGGCTGGGACGCCGGCTTCTTCGACTACGAGAACGACGGAGACGTCGACATATACCTGTGCAACGGCTGGGTCGAGGGATCCTACGCCGGCAACCAGAAGAACCAGATGTTCGTCAACGACGACGGCTACCTCTACCTCGCGCCGCCGGAGTCAGCCGAGGCGTTCCCCGGCAACAGCCGGGCGGCGGTCCAGGCCGACATCGATCTCGACGGCGACGTCGACCTCGTGGTGGGCAACTTCCGCCAGCCGCCGCGCGTGTTCGAGAACGTGCAGAAGCGGGGCAACCGGTGGATCCGGATCCGCCTCGCCGGCAAGGGGAAGAACCCGCAGGCGATCGGCGCCCAGCTGTCGATCCACGCCGGCGAGCACACCCTGGTCCGCCAGATGGTGACCGGCCGCGGCTACCTGTCCCAGGCCGACCCGGCGATCCAGGCGGGCCTCGGCGCCGCCGCCACCGCCGACGTGACCATCCGCTGGCCCGACGGCACCACCAGCGAGCACAAGGGCCTGGCCTCCAACCGCGAGCACGCGCTCAGCGAGCCCTGAGCTCAGCCGCCGGGGATGTGCATGGCGCGGTAGGCCGCGATCCGCTTGCTGCGGAACGTCCCCGGCGCGTACTTCGATAGCCAGGAATCCGTCTCGGCCAGAAACACCGTCGCGTCCGGTGTGTCGGTGCCGGCCTTGACCGCCTCGTGGACCGAGCGGAAGTAGTAGTGCTGGAAGATGCGGTTGAACTCGGTGAAGTAGATGTCGGCCGCGCGCGTGTCGCCGCGGATCGCCACCATGTTCTCGTCGCTCTCGGTGGTCGAGTCTTCGCTGAAGTTCGCCGATCCCCCGACGATGATCGGATCCTTGCCGAGCGGATCCTGCAGCAGGAACTTGGAGTGGATGTACATGACGTGCGTGTTGAGGCGCAGCGCGCCGGTGCTGGTCTCGCGCACCCACTGGTGAAACGGATCCCTCAGGTAGGCGCCCCAGGCCTGGTAGACGTTGTTCCTCGCGTTCAGCACGATGAAGCCGGTGTCGCCCTTCTTGCGCTTGTCTTGCTTCTCGAGCAGGAGGAGGGTCAGGGCGTTCTTCGCGCTCTTGTTGTCGGACAGCTGCTGCTTGAACGCCTTGTTGATCCCGAAGGCCAGCGTCATGCAGCCGACGTGGCGCGCGCGATCGAGCAGGTCGGCGTACAGCCCGAGCGCGGCGAGGGATCCGCGCGGGCTGAAGATCGGCGTCACCCCGTGGGGGATCTGGTCTGCGGCCGTGGGCAGGGGAGAGAGGGCCTCGACCTGCTTTCTCAGCTCGGCGTTCTTCTTCTTGACGGCGGACGCGCTGTCGCCTTTCTTGCCGCCGGGATCGGCGGCGAGGATCGTCCAGTAGTCGCGGTAGGCCGCCGCCACCTTCGCGACGCGGATGTGGTGACCCACGTTGGTCTGGCCGAACAGGCCCCCTTCCGACAGGTTGGTCGAGCCGGTCCAGACCGCGGTCGGCTGCTGGCTGGCGCCGCGCACGAGCACCATGAACTTGTTGTGGGCGATGCTCGACGCGCGCGCCGTGCGCAGGATGACCCGCGCCATCGGGAACTGCGACTCGGCGAGCAACGCCAGGTTGTCCTCGCGGGGGAAGCTCGGGTGGAACTTCCCTTTCTTGTCGGTGTACTCGTTGACCTTGCAGTCGACTATCAGCCGGACATCGACGCCACGCCCGATCGCCTTGACGAGCGCGTCGGCGACCGGCCGGTAGCGAAACTCGTAGAACGATCCGAGGAGCCCGTCGCCGGGCCCCGCCCCGTCGATGAACGCCAGCAAGCCGCCGAGCAGGTCGCGCGTCAGCCAGGCGCGCGCCTCCGCCTGCTTCTCCGGGGTCGGCTGCGCCTCGGGCGGCTTGTTGTGAAACCGTTTGGCATAGGCCTGACTGCTCGCGACCCCGCGATTGAAGAACACGTCGTGCACGCCGTCCGACAGGGGCTCGGTGTCGACCTCGATCGAGATCGGCGCGTCGCGCACCGGCTGCTTCGGCGTCCCGCGGAACGGAACGAACGAGTAGACATAGCGGCGGCCCGGCTTGGCGGTGAAGTCGTCCCACACGAAGCTCTGCACCGGATGGACGAACGTGCTCACGTCGGTGCTCTCGTCGGGGTTCGGGATGAGCGTGCGAAAGACCTTGTAGCCGCGCAGGAAGCGGCTGTCGTCCTCCTCCGGGTCGTAGCGCTTCACCGAGAAGCCGAGCAGCTTCTTGCGCGCGGCCGCCGACGCGTCGATCGCAAACGAGATCGTGTTGGTGCCGGTCACCGCGAAGACCTGGAAGCCGCTGGTCGCAGGCGTCTTGAATCGCATGTCGAACCATTGTGAACAACCGGCCCGGCGCCGCCCAGAGCGAGAGGGCGGGGTGCAACGTTTTGCTGCACCTCAGCGGCGCGACACCGGCGGGCAGAAGGGGCCGATCTCGGTGCGCGTCCACCAGCCGTCCTCGCCGAGCTCGGTGAAGCGGTAGTCGTAGAGCGTGCTGCGCAGATAGCGCGGCGGGTCGGCGCCGAACGGGTCGCGCGCCAGGAGGTCGCGGACCTCGTCGCGGCCCTCGAGCAGGCGGGCCTCGAGGCCGATGAACCAGTCGGAGGCGCGGCAGCCGTAGAGCGCGGCGAACCACATCTGCCAGTCGAGCCGCGGCATGTGCGGGCCGGTGAAGGCGGGCCGCCGCCCCGGATCGCCCGGCTTCCACCTGAACTCGTAGGCCTCCCAGTGAGTGCCGTCGCGGCTGCCCTCGACGACGATCTCCGGGCGCTGGAGCGTCATGTCCTGGAACAGGCCGTAGGCGTTCACCGACTCGAACTGCGCGGTGTGGGAGAGGAGCCAGCGGCCGGCGTCGCTGTGGCGGCGCAGGCGCTGGTTGGCCTCGAGGACACCGATGAGGAGGAGGAACCCGACCGCGCCCCAGCCGGCGCGCCGGACCCAGGGGCGACCGATCGCCGGCGGGGGCTCGGCAGGGTCGGGCGTCCGCTCGCGCAGCCGGCGCGGCACGATTCGTCGCAGCGCGCGGTCGTCGAGGGACATGATCGCCAGCGCGAAGGTGAGGAGGTTGAAGAAGCCGTAGTTGCCGGTCGACCCGATGGCGACCATGAGGAACATGGTGCCGAGCGGGAACAGGGCGCGCACCCGGCGCGGCGCGAAGAGGAAGAAGGGCAGGACACACTCGACGGCGAACACGACCAGGAGCATCCCGACGTGCAGCCAGTGCGGCGCATGGTGCGCGTAGTAGGCGGTCCAGGTCGGCAGCGGCTGGGTGAAGAAGTGGACGTCGAGCGCCTCGAAGTCGGTCCAGCTGTGATCGCTGGCGATGAGCTTGACCGCGCCGGACAGCAGCATGAGCTTGAAGAGCAGGAGTCGCACCAGCCAGACCCCGGCGGCCGGCGGCGCGCGGTCGGAACGGAGGCGCGGGCGCAGCCGCCAGGGGGCGACGAAGAGGGAGGCGAACAGGGCCTCGATGAGCAGCGCGTCCCACTGGTAGCCGAAGAAGACGTCGCCGACCCGCACCAGCGACAGGTAGGTCAGCCAGAGGACGGCGATCATCGGCCCGGGCGCGACGTCGGCGATGAGCAAGAGCGAGGCGAGCGTGCCGATGGCGACCAGCGCGGTCAGGAATCCATCGCCGGCCGACAGCCAGGCCAGGGTCGGCATCCGGTAGAACCGGCCGAGCGCGCTCCAGTCGTGGGCGTCGGCGTGCTCGCGCACCGCGTCGATGAAGTCCGCCGCGGGCGCGATGCCGCCCGACAGGAACAGGCCCTTCATCTGCACCCACATCGAGAGGAAGGCGCACAGGGCGGTGATCCCGAGCAGCCGCAGATAGAGCCAGCGGGTGAGGCGGAGCTCGGGCGGTGGGGCCTGGCGGCGGGCCAGCCGGCGCAGCCGATCGATCAGCCCAGATCTCACCACGGAGTGGCGAGGTGGTCGTGGAGCAGGTCGCCCCAGCCTGTGCGCGGGAAGTCGTAGCCCGACCCGGCCGACAGTCCGCAGCCATCCTCGGCAGTGTCCTCGAGCAGGTTGGGCGGGCAGCGCATGTGGAAGTTCCACGCGATGTACGGGATCTCCTGCTCCTCGGCGAGAGTCCACAGCGCCATCACGTCCTCCTCGGTCATCTCGAGGGCGGGGCCGTACTCGCCGATGATGATCGGCAAGGTCTCGTGCGGCCCGCTGAGCAGCGCGGCGAACTCGTCGGCGGTGTTGTAGGGGTGGACCTCGTAGGCGATCTGATCGCCGGCCAGCGGGCTGTCCACGAAGTAGGTGAGATCGCGCGACCAGCCCTCGGGCGCCTGCACGACCACCACGTGGTGCGCCACGCCGCGCTCGTCCTCCACGGCGCGAATCGCGGCGATGGCGTCCTGGTAGACCGCCGCCAGCTCGTCGGCGTGGTCGCGGCTGGTGTGCGGTTCGTTGGTCAGCCCGAAGAGGACGCGCGGGTTGTTGGCGAAGGCCTCGGCCAGCGCGGTGTAGCGGGTGTTCGAGTCGCCGAGCGACGACGGCCACTCGCTGTCGAACTCGCCGTTGTTCGGCTGCATGGTCGGGTCGGCGAACAGGGTGACCATCACGTACACGCCCGGCTTGCCGGTCATGTGCTCGACGTTCTGCACGATGCTGGCCAGGTAGACCGGGTCGTCGTTCAGGTTCTCCCACTGCTGTTCGTACTCATTGAACGGCTCCGGCTTGGCCGAGAGAAGGAAGCGGATGAAGTTGGCATGCCAGCCGTCGATCAGCTCGTCGGCCCAGCGGTCGACCCCGTCCGGTTCGGGCGGCGCGTACGAGCAGGCGTTGCACGACCTGACGTCGTGCAGGTTGGCCCCGCGCCCGTGGAACGGCCTGCCGTCGGCGTGCACGATCTGGTTGCCCTCGACCACCAGGCCGGCGCCGCCGCCCCCGCCGCCGTCACCGCCGCCGCCATCCTCGCCCGAGCCACCGTCGCGGCCGCCCGCTCCGTCGTCATCACCGCCGCACGCCAGCAGCACGCCGAGCAGGATCACCGCCCACCGCATCTCGCCATCATACCCCCACTCGAAGAATCGGAATTCTTGATTCCTCAGGGAGCGCCTAGCGCCAGGTGGTGGCGAACTCGCAGCGCGGCTCGCCATGGGAGTGGATGACCCGGGCGTCGATGCCGCCCGACATGCTGACCACGCGCTCGAGCCAGCCCTCGAGGAAGCCGCAGATGGCCGCATCGCTGGGACCGAAGTAGGCGATGAGCGCGGATCGGGCGTCACCCTGCTCGAGGCGCAACTCGCCCCACGAGTGGTAGCGGCGCCACAGGATGTCGAGCGCGCTGAGCGTGGTCTCCGGCGACAGCGCTCCCGGGCTCGACGGGTAGAAGCGCGAGAAGGTCTCCTCCACCACGATCGAGCCGAGCTCGCGGCCGAAGACCACCGGGTTGCGTCCGCTCTCCGCGATGGCGGACAGGAGCTCGCGGAACAGCTGGGCCGGCAGCCAGGCCAGCGGCGAGGTGCCGAGCGAGAGCGCGTCCGCCAGGGCCTGGTGGTTCCGCTCGACGCTGCGGATCCAGGCGGTGGTGGCGCGCAGGCCGAGCACGCGGGTCACCGAGCGGAACACCACGCCGCGGGTGACCGGCTCGGGGGGCAGGGCGGTGCCGGGCGCGAGCTCGATGGTGACGGCCCGCTTCGAGTCGCCGCGCGCGGTCGGCAGGGCGAGGCCGGCCAGCAGCCGCCGGCCGGTCTCCGAGCCGGGCCGGTCGTGCGGGGGTGGGACGGCGAACTGCGGATCGGTGCGCTTCTTCGGCGCCGGGGCGGCGGACGGTTCGGTGTCGAAGCGCTCGTCGGGCTCGACCAGATCGCCGATCGCCGCCTCGAGCGCGCGCGCCATGTCGCCGGCGCTGGCGTAGCGCTCGTCCTGATCAGCCGACATCCCGCGCAGGATCACGGCGTCGAGCTCGCGCGGCAGGTCCTCGCGCCAGGCGGACGGCGGGCGGGGGAACTCCTCGATCTGCCTGCGCAGGATCTCGCGATAGTCGTCGGCGCGGCCGAAGGGCGCCTGCCCGGTCAAGAGCGCGTAGGTGGTGGCGGCGAGGCCGTAGACGTCGGTCGCCGGGCTCTCCGGATCGCCGCGCAGGCTCTCCGGCGCGATGTAGCCCGGGGTGCCGGCCGGCTCGCTCTTGTCGCCCAGGCGGCGGGCCAGCCCGACGTCGACCAGCACCGCCCGGTCGCGCGTTCGGTCGAGCACCACGTTGCCCGGCTTGACGTCCCGGTGGGTGACCCCGGCCGCATGCATGGCGTCGAGCGCGCTGGCCACCTGCGACACGATGATCGCCACCCGTCCGCAGTCGAGGTCGCGGTTCTCCTCGATGAGGTCGGCCAGCAGGTTGTCGAGCGACACCCCCTCGACCAGCTCCATGACGAAGAACACGTCGTCGCGGTCCTCGACGAAGGAATAGACCCGGACCAGGTTCTCGTGGTTGATCGAGGCCAGGATCCCGGCCTCCTCGCGGAAACGGCGCACCAGGTCCTGGTCGCGCGTCAGGTCGGGGCGCAGCCGCTTGATGGCGACCGGCCGCGAGAGACCGAGGTCCTCGGCCCGGTAGACCACGCCCATCGCCCCGCGGCTGATCTCGTGGACGATCTGGTACATCCCGCCCAGGGTGAGGCCGACCTCGTAGCGGTCGAAGGTGAGGTTCGGCTTGGTCTCGGCGCGCGGCGAGGCGCGGTCGGCGATCACGATGGCGCCTCCGCGCTGGCCAGCCGCGCTGGCGCTGCGGCTCGCGCGCTCGAGCAGCGCCGCCACGTCCTCGTCGCGCGCGGTCGGCTCGGTGACGCCGATGCCGACCCGGAGGTAGAGCGGGCCCGAGCCCTCGACCTCGAACGACTCCGCCTCGATGCTGCGCCGGATCCGCTCGAGCAGCGCGGTGGCCTGCGGCAGGGTGGCGGGCCGGAACAGGACGGCGATCTCGTCGCCGCCCGAGCGCCCCACCACGTCGTGCGGCCGCACCAGGCGGCGGGTGACGTCGGCCATGTGCTTGATGGCGGCGTCACCAGCCAGGTGGCCGTAGTGGTCGTTGATCTGGCGCAGGCCCGAGATGTCGATGACGGCGAGCGCGAGCGGCTCGCGCGAGTGCTCGAGCCGGGTGATCTCGGCGGCGATGGCGGCCTCCAGCGCGGCGCGCGACAGGATGCCGAGGTTGGGATCGAGCGTGGCGGTCTCGCGCAGCCGGTCGCGTTCGGCCGACAGGCGGTCGTGCACCGAGCGCCAGCCGAGCTCGAGGCCGAGCCGGCTCGCCAGGTCGCACAGCGCGTCGCGCGCCTCGACCGCGAACAGCTGCGGGTGATCGGCGAACAGGCAGATGGCGCCGACCACCGCGCCGGACGGGCTGGGGATGGGCACGCCGAGGCGCGTCTCGATGCGCGCCGGCCGCGGCGAGCGGCCTCCGCTGGCCGAACCGGATTGCTCGACGAAGAGCGGCGCGCCGGCGTTGACCGCCTGGCCGCAGACATCCCACAGCTCCGGCCAGACCTGGGCCGGGATGCGCGCGCCGGTCGATCCGACCCAGTGGCGCTCGCTCGCCGCCGCGATCACGACCGCGCGGTTGACGCCGTACACCAGCGCGAGCCGGTGGGCGAGGGAGTCGAGCGAGCCCTGCAGCTCGCTGCCCAGGCAGGACAGCTTGAGCATCTCGCGCACGCGGCCGACGTCGAGCGCAGCGGACGGCAGCCCGCCGGGCCGACCGGCCAGCGCGGCGAACAGCGAGCCGGCGCGCAGCGGCTTGAGGACCACCGCGTCGAGCTCGAGGCCGGCGACGCCAGGCTCGAGCAGCTCGGGCGCCGACATCCCGATCAGGCGCGGCCGATGGCCGAGGTACTCGTCGCGCAGCCGCCGGTGAAAGCGGTCCAGCGCCGGCGTGCCGAGCGTGAGCAGCACCAGATCCGGCCGGCGGGTGGCCAGCGCGTGCCAGGCGTCGGCGCCGCTCTCGGCGACCGCGCACTCGATGCCGGAGGCGAAGAGGATGCTCGCCAGCTCCGACGCCGCTTGCCGGTCAGGCTCGACGACGAGGGCGAACGATGCTGGCACCGCGCATACTCTACTAGATCCTCGAGGGATCGCGTGGTAGGTCCCGATCGATGCGAGAGGCGGTCGGATCACTGGTCGAGGGGATCGGCGGACATGCCTGGACGGTGCTGTCCCACCTGCGCGACACGCTGCGTCCGCCGGCGGCGCCGCCGGCCGCCGCCTGGCAGACCGAGCTCCGCGATCCGCAGGTCGGTGCGGTCCGCCTGAGCGGCCTCATCGACCACGTGCAGGCAGCCGAGAGAATTTTGATCGTGCTGCACGGAATGGGCGGCAGCGCCGACCGGGCCTACTGCGCTCACGCCGCGGCCGCCGCCCGCGCGGCGGGCATGTCCTCGCTCCGCCTCAACCTGCGCGGCGCCGACGGCAGCGGCGAGGACATCTACCACATCGGAATGGTCGACGATCTGACGGCCGCCATCCGGCATCCCGAGGTGGCGCGCTACCGATCGATCGTCGCGCTCGGCTACTCGCTGGGCGGCCACGTCGCCCTCCGCTTCGCCGCCCTGTACGGCGCTGCCGGCGGAATCCGCGCGGTGGCGGCGGTTTGCGCGCCGCTCGACCTGGCCGCCGGGGTCGCCCACATCGATCACCCGCTGCGCTGGCCCTACCGGCGCCACCTCCTCGACGGCGTCAAGGAGGTGTATCGCCAGGTGGTCGCGCGCCGATCGATGCCGCTGTCGGAACGCGCCATGCTGGCGATCCGCACGGTGCGCGAGTGGGACGAGAAGGTGGTGGCGCCGCGCTTCGGGTTCGCCGGGGCCGACGACTACTACCGCCAGGTCGGGGTCGGGCCGCTCGTCTCGCAGCTCGAGGTGCCGACCCTCTTCATCGCCGGTGCGGGCGACCCGATGATCCCGGCCTGGACCCTGCGGCCGCTGCTCGCGCGGGCCTCCTCGGCGGTCGAGATCCGCTGGATCCGCATGGGTGGCCATCTCGGATTTCCCGGTGAATTCGGGATCATGAATTCAGTCGTGGGGTGGCTCGCGAGAAGCTGACTTGACAGTGTCATAAGACAGTGTCACATTGCGGACGTGTCCCCGTCCAACCCGCCCGTGCGCCCGCGCTGGACCATCGCCGAGCTGAGCGATCGGGTCGGCGCGGCGCTCGAGGCGTCGGGCTACCAGGCGCCGGCCAATGGCCAGGTCCGCGCGGTGCCCGACCTCCGGACCATCCGCTACTACACGAGCCTCGGGCTGCTCGACCGGCCGCTCGAGATGCGCGGGCGCACTGCCCTGTACGGGCCGCGCCACCTCTACCAGCTCTGCGCCATCAAGCGGCTGCAGGCGGACGGCAAGGCGCTCGGCGAGGTGCAGGCGGAGCTGGCCGGCCTCGACGACCTCGCGCTCGCGCGCGTGGCGCGGGTCCAGGCCGACGCGCTGACTGCCGAGCCGGAGGTCACCGAGTCGCCGGCCGAGCCACTGCCGCGCCGCGCCGGGGCGTTCTGGTCGGCAGCGCCGGCGCCGGTGGTCGCGCGCACGCCCTCGCCCTCGCCCTCGCCCCCGTCCGCGTCGTCCGCGTCCGCCCCTCCGCAGCGCGGCGCGCGCATCGCGATCGCACAGGTGGCCAAGCTCCAGCTGGCCCCCGGAGTCCAACTCGAGATCGCGCCGGTCCTCGGCGCGTTCGATCCAGAACCAGGGAGCGAAGACGCCGCCGCGCTCGTGCGCGCTGCAGCGCCGCTCCTCGAAGAGCTCAGGCGACAGGGCCTCATCCGAGCGCCCCACCAGGAGGAACGAGAATGATCCAGACAGTCCAGATGATGAGAACCGAGGAGCTCGACCGGCTGCCGCGCGACGCCGACGCCAGCTTCGGCTCGCTCGCGACTGCGCGCGGCCACCTGCCGCTCGAGGCCATGGATGTCCATGCGCGCGCCGTCGGGCTCGACGTCCGGTTCGACCTCCGGCAGACCTTCCGGAACAGCCTGGCCGAACCGATCGAGGCGACCTACATCTTCCCGCTGCCGGATCGCGGCGCGGTGACCGGCTTCCGCCTGCGGGTCGGCGAGCGGGTGGTCGAGGGCGTCATCGACGAGCGCGGCCAGGCGCGCCAGGCCTACGATGACGCGATCCGCGCCGGCCACCGGGCCGCCATCGCCGAGGAGGAGCGACCGGACGTCTTCACGGTGCGGGTCGGCAACCTGATGCCGGGGCAGAGCGCGTCCATCGAGCTCGACCTGGTCGGCGCCCTCGCCCTCGAGCGCAACGAGGCCACCTTCCGCTTCCCGCTGGTGGTCGCGCCGCGCTACATCCCGGGTGTTCCGCTCGCCGGCGACAGCGTCGGCGACGGCGTCGCCAGCGACACCGACGCGGTGCCCGACGCCTCGCGCATCACGCCGCCGGTCCTCCTGCCCGGCTATCCCAACCCGGTGCGCCTGAGGCTCAGGGTCGACATCGATCCGTCCGGGCTGCCGATGAGCCAGCTCCGCTCCAGCCTGCACTCGGTGGTGGAGGGCGGAAACGGCGCCGGCCTGCGCTCGGTCGAGCTCAAGCCGGGTGAGCGCCTCGATCGCGACTTCATCCTCCGCTGGGGGCTCGGCGACGGCGCGGTGCGCACCAGCCTGCTGGTCGCCCCGGATCGCGACGGCGCCGGCGCGAGCTTCGCGCTCACCGTCCTGCCGCCCGAGGCCACCGGCGGCGAGCGGCCGCGCGACGTCGTCCTCGTCCTCGATCGCTCGGGCAGCATGGGCGGCTGGAAGATGGTGGCCGCGCGGCGCGCGGCTGCCCGCCTGGTCGATCACCTGAGCGAGGTCGACCGCTTCGCGGTGCTGGCCTTCGACGACTCCATCGAGGCGCCGCGCGGACTGCCGGACAGCCAGCTCAGCGCCGCCAGCGACCGCAACCGCTTCCGCGCGGTCGAGTTCCTCGCCGGGCTCGAGGCGCGCGGTGGCACCGAGATGGCCGAGCCGCTCGGCCGGGCCGCCGCGCTCCTGGGCGGCGGCTACCGCGATCGCGAGCGCATCGTCCTCCTGGTCACCGACGGCCAGGTCGGCAACGAGGACCAGATCCTGCGCGAGCTCGGTCCCAAGCTGCGCGGCGCGCGGGTCTTCACGGTCGGGATCGACCGGGCGGTGAACGCCGGCTTCCTCGGCCGGCTGGCCGAGGTCGGCGCCGGCGGCTTCGAGCTGGTGGAGTCGGAGGACCGGCTCGACGAGGTGATGGAGCGGGTGCAGCGCAAGATCGGCACGCCGGTCGTCACCGAGCTGGCCATCGCCGCCGACGGCGTCGACATCGAGCCTGACTCGGTGGTGCCGCGCCGGCTGCCGGACCTCCTGTCCGGCTCGCCGGTGGTCATCCGCGGCCGCCTGCGCGGCAAGGCGCGCGACGGCGCACTCTTGCTGAGCGGTGCGGACCGCACCGGCGCCTCGTGGCGCGAGCGGGTGAACGCGCGCACCGGCTCGAGCGCCGGCCCCGAGGCCGCGCTGTGGGCGCGCGCCCAGATCCGCGAGCTCGAGGACCTCTACGCGGTGGGCGGCGCCGACTCGCGGCTCATCGTCCGCATCGTCGAGGTGTCGAAGCGGTTCTCGGTGCTGTCGCGCTTCACCGCCTTCCTCGCGGTCGATCGCGCGGAGAAGGTCAACCCGGGCGGCAAGCTGCACCGCACCACGCAGGCGGTGGAGCCGGCCTCCGGCTGGGACATGCTCGGGGCCGGCCTCGAGGAGGAAGCGGCCGACGACAAGTCGGTCAGCGCGGTCTTCTCGGCGCCGACGCTCGCCGACGCGATGGAGCACGAGGTGTCGCCGGGCCCGATGCCGGTGCCGCCGGCTGCGCCGCGGATGACGTCCAGCGGCTACGCACCGGCCGCGGCGATGGACCAGGCGCGCGCCCGGCGCTCGCTGAGCCGAGCCGGCGCAGCGGGTGGTGCTCCGGCTGGCGCGCCGCCGCCGATGGCCCCCAGGCCGGCGCCGATGGCCCCGGCCGCCGCGCCGAGCAACGCGCCGAAGCCGGTCTTCAAGTCCGAGGCGAAGAAGGCGATGGTCAGTCCGGCCAAGGAGAAGGCGGGTGACGCGCCGGCCCAGCCGGCGAAGGGACGCAGCCTGACCCTCGTCGATCGGCTGCGCGAGGTGCGCGATCAGCTGGCGGCTCGCGCCGGCGTCGATCCGGTCGCCCTGGCCCTGGTCATGGTGCAGGAGATCGACGCGATCGCCCGCGGCCTGTCGGTCGAGCTCCGCGCCGCGCTCGATCGGGTGCGGCTGCCGCTGGCCGACGCCGCCGCCGGTCGCGACCCGGTGGCGCGCCTGGCAGAGGCGCTCGAGGAGCTGGAGGCGCTCATCCGCGAGCTCGAGGGAGGCGGCGGCCCGAGCCGCCGGACAGGAGCCTTCTGGAAGTAACGCCAGGGCCACAGGCGTGATGTGGTTTCACAGGGCGGGCCGCGCCCAGGCATGAAAGTCCGGGGAATTTCGCGACGCGGTTGTGGTGCGCGAGTTGCTAATTCCCGGGACTCCATGCCGGCGCGGTCCGCCCTGCTGCTTTTCATCGCGAGCCAGTCGGCCTGCATCGCCGGCATCGTGCCGCCCAGCCGGAGCGAGGTCGGCACCACCGTCATCGCCGGCGACGGCCAGCCGCAGAGCGGGCTCCGGCTCGCCACCGGCGCCCACCTGGCCAGCGGCCAGACGTCGCGCGACCGCGATCTCGACATCGGGGTCGGCGTGGTCTACGAGCGACTCGCCGCGCCGGCCACCGGCAGCGAGGAACGCGCGCTCGGCGCGGCACCGGCGGAGGGAGCCGAGCAGACGAAGTTCATCGACGCGCGCGGCAGCTACCTCGACGTCGCCGGCGTGCTGCTCCGCGGTCCGACCCACCGGACCTGGATCGGCGCGCGCACCGAGCTCATGCGGCAGGAAGGACCGGAGGGCCGGCGGGCGATCGGCGCCACCTTCGCGCGCCTCGCATGGGAGACCTACGGGCCGGTGCACGCGAGCGGCGGCGCATCGGACTCGAGCAGCGGCGCATTCGGCGCCGGCTTCGCGTACGGCGCCCTCGCGCTCGGGCTGTTTCTCGAGACGGGGGTTCGCTACGCCGAGGGAGAGCAGCCTGCGCTGGTCGCGATCGGCGGGGTGTCGCTGCGCATGCCCTGGCTGGGCGGGTTCATGGTCGACCCGTCGGCAATCTGGTAGCGTTCGCCTCGTGCGGATCCTGCTCGTGGTCGCCGCCGCCCTCGCGGCTTGCCGCGGCGCGGATCCGGGATCGGGATCGGGATCGAGACCGGCATCAGGTCACCCGAGCTCTGACTCGGGATCGGGATCGGGATCGAGGTCGGGATCGGGATCGGGATCGGGATCGGGGTCGGGATCGGGGTCGGGATCGGGATCGGAATCGGGGTCGGGGTCGGGATCGGGGGTGGGGAAGGCGGACGACCTGGTCGACATCGCCGCCATCGAGCCGACCATCCGGCTCGACATGCGCTATGCCAGCGAGCGGAACTTCACCAAGGTGGCGATCTACCCGGTCGCTCGCTGTCTCCTCCGGCGGGACGCGGCGGAGCGGCTGGCGCGGGTGCAGAAGGCGCTGCGCGCCGAGGGAGTCGGCCTGATGATGTGGGACTGCTACCGGCCGTTCTCGGTCCAGAAGAAGTTCTGGAAGCTGGTGCCGGACGAGCGCTACGTCGCCGAGCCGGTCGCCGACGCCGCGGGCCGCCCGGTGAAGGGCTCGAAGCACAATCGCGGCGCGGCGGTCGACCTCACCCTGGTCGACCGCGACGGCCGCCCGCTCGAGATGCCGACCGACCACGACGACTTCTCCCCGCGGGCCCACCGCAACAGCAAGTCGGCTTCCGCCACCGCGCGCGACAACGCCGCGCGGCTGGAGCGGGCCATGACCGCCGAGGGCTTCGCACCGCTCGACACCGAGTGGTGGCACTTCGACGCCCCCGGCTGGCAGGCCTATCCGCTGTCGGATCAGCCGCTCGAGTGAGCCGGTCTCGCGCTCTCGCTAGTCGACCGGCGGTGGCGGCTCGTCGGCCGCTTCCGGCGAGAAGCGGATCGGGTACTCCACCGTGACGTTCGACTTCTGCGGCTCGGCCAGCGCCAGGTTCGACACGGTCTGGATGACGCAGGTCTCCAGGCTCGGGTTGGGCACCTCGTTGCGCGTGATGGCCACGTTGGCGAACTTGCCGGACTCGGCCTGGATGTCGAAGCTCAGCCACATGATGCCGCGCAGCCGCCGCCTCTCCCGCAGCGCCTTCTCGTAGCAGCCCGACAGCGGCGCCTGCACGCTCGTCATCCGGGCGGTGATGTCCTTGCGCACACCGTCCCCCAGCCCCGAGCGGCTGCAGGCCGACGCGCCGAGCGTGAGAGCGAGGACAGCCGCGAGCGCGACGCCGATCGACCGTTCACTCATCTTCCACCACCGTCTTCTTGGGCCCCTGCTTGACGATGTTGAACTCCACCCGCCGGTTGGCCTCCTGGCCGTCCGGGGTGGCGTTGTCTGCGATCGGCTTGTCCGGGCCGAACCCGACCGCGACCAGCCGCTTGTCCTCGATCCCCTTCTTCACCAGGTAGGTGCGCACCGACTCGGCGCGCTCCTTGGACAGCTTCTTGTTGATCTTCGCGCTGCCGGTCGAGTCGGTGTGGCCCTCGATCTGCACCCGCTCGATCTGCGAGTTGTCGCGCATCACGGCGGCCACCTCGTCGAGCAAACCGAACGAGTCCGGCAACAGCTCGGCACTGCCCAGCTTGAACTGGACCTTCTCGGAGATCTTGATCGCCGATTCGGTCAGCACCACCCGGGGGGGCTTGGGCGGCGGCGGACGGGCGGTCACGTCGAGCGGCTCGAACGGCTCCTGCTGGACCGTGACCAGCGAGCACGCCGGGGCGAGCAGCGCGGTCAAGGCGAGGATGGTCAGGCGCATCGCCGCGCAGCATACACGGCCGCCCGGGTGAGCAGAAGACCGTGACCTGTACCGCCGTTCCGCGGTAATCTGGTGGTGATGCAGCCGAGCGCCCTTCTCCGCGGGGTCGTTCTGCTTGCGGGTCTGGCGGGCGCCGGCCTGCCGGCCGCATGCGGCGGCGACTCCGACTCCAATGCCGACGGCGGTCCGGGCGACGATCCGGACGCTGGTGACCCCAACGCACTCGACTGCGACGGGCGAAGCGGCACCCGCATCAAGCAGGTCGTCCGCGAGCATTCGGACGGCTCGCGACAGGTCCTCCGCCTGTTCGACAGCGAGCTGATGGAGACCTGCAGCTACGGCCTGGCCGCCGACAGCTCGCTGCGCTGCATCCCGATCGCCGACGGCTCGCCGTTCGCCGCCGGGACCGTGATGTACACCACGCCCGGCTGCGCCGCGGCCGATCGCATCGCCCAGCTGGCCGCCGCGATCGGCGATCCGGCGCCCACCCACATGCAGCAGGTGGTCAGCGGCGGCAGCTCCGACGGCTGCGCACCGGTCACCTACAACTACCAGCTCGGCAACCCCGTCGTGCTGGCGCCCGAGACCACCATCTACCGCAAGGACGCCGACCAGTGCGTCGGAGTGACCGCCGGGTCGAACCCCTACTACGAGATCGCTGCCGAGGTGGGACCGGAAGACCTGGTGGCCGGCAGCGAGAGCTGGGTCGGCGAGGGGCGCGTCCAGACCCGCCGCCTCGAGGGCGACGACGGCTCGCGCACCTGCGACGGCGTCTCCTTCCGCGACCTCGAGCTCGAGACCTCCTGCCAGCTCGCCTACGGCGAGGACAACAGCATCGAGTGCCTGCCGAGCCCGCTGGCCATCACCGGCTACTTCACCGCGATCGACTGCGCCACCGGCGTCTCCCTCATGGTGGTGCCGGGTCAGTGCGACACCGGCGCCCGCTACGGCTTCGAGCCCGCGCTCGCCGCCTGCAGCTACCGCCAGCGAGTCCGCGCGCTCGGCGCCGAGTACGCCGATCCCTACTTCGAGATGGCAGGCTCCTGCATGGAGGTCAACGGCGGCGGCGACACCG
>Ga0111539_10002643_pt1 | contig 23741 bp, 20 predicted proteins | sample RhiMethybrSRZTD1_FD_79667 | JGI IMG/M metagenome (GOLD analysis project Ga0111539, IMG submission 79667) | Populus rhizosphere microbial communities from Tennessee, USA - Rhizosphere MetaG P. TD hybrid SRZTD1 (version 2) (version 2) | ecosystem: Host-associated > Plants > Roots > Rhizosphere >...
AATCACGTCGGAGCGCCGGAAGAACACCACCATGTCGCCGTCGCTGTGCGCGGCGGGCTGATGGAGGAATTCCACGCCCTCGTCGTTCAGATACAAGCCGCGCCTTGGCTGCGCATGCGTGTCGGTCGGCCAGCCGGCAGCAGGGAAGGGCGAGCTCTCGCCGTTGCGCCCGCTCATGCGGAACAACACGGTCTCGTACGCGATGATCCCGGCCGCTCCGCCGTTCGTCATGGCGACCGCCAGGTTGTTGCCAATCTGGAAGATCGATCGACCGGCCTGTGACAAGGCGGCGTTTCCACCGACATGATCCGCATCCGCGCTCGTGTTGACGATGTAGCGGATCGGCTTGTCCGTGAGACGACGAATCGCCGCGAGCGTGGCGTCGGCGCTTGCGGCCGCTCCCGCATCCACGAGGATGACGCCGTCGCTGCCGATCTGCACCGCGACGTTGCCGCCGCCGCCGGCGATCATGAACAGGTTCGGACGAACCTGAATGGTTTCGAGCGGCGGAGCGACGGTGCCGGCGGGATTCTGACCGCCGCGTGCGATCATGGTCGCCGAGGCGAGAAGGACCGCGGGCACCAGCGCGCAGGCGAAGAGACGTCGAGTGCGCGAGGTCCGGCCCGCCCTGAGCGAGCGCAGCGAGTGGAACGGGCCCGTGTGCATAGGGCCCTCATCGTACGTCAGGCGGCGACAGACGCCCCCCGCGGTTTTTCTGAGAAGAAACCGTTTACAGGGTCCGCTTTCCGTCCAGCGGTCGTGCGCTGTAGAGTATGCGGCGCAGTCGATCCAGGAGGTTGGTATGGCACGAAGCCGTGCGTGGTCCGGCACGTTCATCGTCGCGCTGCTCCTTGTTCTGCTGTTGCCATTGAGCGGGGCGGCGCAGTCGCGTGGCGCCGGCAGAACCACTTACAGCCCGCCACATACGCCGTGGGGCGATCCGGATTTGCAAGGCATCTACACGAACAAGGACGAAGCCAACACGCCGATCGAGCGTCCCGACCAATATCAGGGGAAGCGAGCCGAGGATTTCACTGCGGCGGACCTCGCCAATCTCGCGAAGCAGCGACAGGCGCAGGCCGCGAAGATCGCGGGCGGCATCGGCGGCGCGGAGACCGGCGCCGGGCCGCCGCACTGGTACGAGCACTTGAACGGAAATGGGAGCCGGCCGTGGCTGATTGTCGATCCACCTGACGGGAAGCTCCCCGCGTTGACGCCTCAGGCACAGAAGCGCGAGCAGGCGGCGGCTGCATTGAACAACGCGCGGAATGGAGATGGACGCGCGGATTCGTGGCTGGATCGCAGTATGTACGACCGCTGCATCACGCGCGGCCTTCCCGGCTCGATGATGCCGGCCATCTACGGCAACTCGTACGAGATCGTCCAGTCACCCGGCTACGCGGTGATCCGCTACGAGATGATTCACGAAGCGCGTGTCGTCCCGCTCGGGACAAGCCCGTCGCACGTCGGTTCCGCCATCCGCGAGTATGTCGGCGATGCGCGCGGCCGCTGGGACGGCAACACGCTGGTGGTCGAGACCACCAACTTCACCAACCGGACGCACTGGGGCTACAACAATCGCTACAACAGCGAGAAGCTCACGCTGGTCGAGCGATTCACGCCGACCGGCCCGAAGACGCTGCAGTGGGAAGTCACCGTGAACGATCCCGAGGTGTGGACGCGGCCGTTCACGTTCACGATGCCGCTGACACGCGACGACAGCCAGCCGATCTTCGAGTACGCGTGCCACGAGGGTAATCGCGGCCTCGAGCACATCCTGCAGGCCGCGCGTGCCGAGGAACGGGGAAAATGAGGCGGCTGCTGGCGGGCGCGATGTTCATCATCGCGGCGGGTGGGGTGCTCGACGCGCAATGGATCAAGCTGCCGACGCCGGGCCTTCCGCGATCACCTGACGGGAAGCCGGACCTGACCGCACCCGCGCCGCGAACCGCAGAGGGAAAGCCCGATTTCTCCGGACTATGGCAGAACGGCGGTGGCGATCGGTATTACAACAACATCGCCGCTGACCTGCAGGAAAGCGACGTGGCACCGTGGGCGCACGCACTCTTCGTCAAGCGGCAGCTCGAGTTCGGCAAGGACAGCATGGAAACGCAGTGCCTTCCGCTCGGGCCCGCCTACCTGACCACTCGCTACCGGGAGTTCCGCATCGTTCAGACCCCGACGTTGATCGTGCTGGCCTTCGAGGACGGCATGCACCGCGAGATCTTCATGGACGGGCGATCGCTGGAGCCGGATCCGAACCCGACGTGGATGGGATATTCGGTCGGCCACTGGGAAGGGGACGTGCTGGTCGTTGAAAGTAACGGCTACACCGATCGCTCGTGGCTCGATTTCGGCGGCCACCCACACACCGAAGATCTGCGTATCACCGAACGCTACACGCGACGCGACGTCGGGCACATCGCTCTGCAGCTGACGATGGTGGACGCGAAAGTGTTCCCCAAGCCACTCACATTGTCGATGCCGATTGTGCTGCAGGCCGACGTCGAGATGCTGGAAGCCTTCTGCGAAAACCACCACAACAGCTCCGCGCGCATGGCGTTGACCAAGGCTGCGGACGTGGTGCAGGTGCCGTCAGTGACGCTGTCACGCTATGTCGGCACGTACGACACCGACAACGATGGCACGAAGCATTTCGTCAACGTGACGGTCGATGACGCGAATCTCTGGTTCGATTACGACGGCAAGGGGAAGGAGCCGCTGATTCCGTTGTCAGCGGCGCGTTTCTCGTGGTCCGGGTCGATCGTGGAATTCTCGCCAGGTGCCGAAGGCAGGATGAATATCGTGATTCAGTACGCCGAAGGCGCCGAGCCCGGCCAGCGTCGCAAGTGATGCGTCGTCGGAGTTCGACGTGTCCCGTAACGGCGGCATTGCACGGCGACGGAGCCTGGCGGTGCTGCCGTCGCCGGGTCTTTATACGCTGTTCAGCCGGTGCAGCGTCGTGACCGCGGCGACGAGTGATCGCGGATCGATCGGCTTGGCCAGGTGCAGTTGGAATCCTGACTTGAGTGCGCGGTCGCGATCCTCCTGATGCGCGAGCGCCGTGAGCGCCGCCGCGGGAATCGCCGCCGCTTTCGGCGAGCTCAACGCGCGAACACGGCGGACCAGCGAGTAGCCATCCTCTCCGGGCATGGCGATATCCGACAGCATCACGTCGATGTGTTCCTGTTCAATCACGTCCAAGGCTTGCCGAGCCGAGGAGGCGGTGATGACGTGCGCGTGACGCTCCTGCAGATGCGCCGCCACCACATCCCGGCACTCGAGGTCGTCGTCGACTACGAGCACCGAGATCCCGTCGAGCCACGCCTGCGCGTCCCCAGCCGCGATCGCCGATTCGGATTCGTCGGCAACAGAGGGGTTTGTTGTCCTGACCGCAGGCAAGCGAACGATGAACGTGGCGCCTTGGCCCACGCCGCTACTGTCCGCGTGCACCGTGCCGTGATGCGCCAGCACGAGACTCTTGACGATGGACAGCCCGAGGCCGAGACCCGGATGCGTTCGCGTCGACGAACCATCTGCCTGCCGGAACGGCTCGAACACCGCCGGCAGGAACTCGAGTGGGATACCTTCGCCGGTATCGGTGACCGATACTTCGACCGTCTCATGCGTCTGTCGAACCGAGACCTTCACCGAGCCGCCGTCCGGCGTGAACTTGACTGCGTTCGACAGCAGATTCCAGATGACTTGCTGCAGTCGTGCCGCATCGCCGTACACGCTGTCGATCGACGGAGCCGCGTCGAAGACGAGGCGCACGCCCTTGGCTTCGGCCAGCGGCTGCACGACACTCACGGCATCGAGGGCCACGTCGGTCGGATCGAGAATCGCGCGGTTCAGGCGCAGCTTGCCGGAGGAAATTCGTGCGACATCGAGCAGATCGTCGATCAACTGCGATTGACGCTTGCCGCTGTCGAGGATCGTGCGGCTGGCACGTTGACGCTGCCGATCGTCCAGCGTGCCGCGGCACAGCATGTCCGCCCATCCCAGAATCGCATTCAGCGGCGTGCGCAGTTCATGCGACACGACGGCGAGGAAGTGATCCTTCAGCCGGTTGGCGCTCTCGGCGCTGGCGCGTGCCGCCTGTTCGCGTTCGAGCAACTGATGGCGCTGTTCTTCGAGACGCGTCATTTCCGTGAGCGCCACGGCCAGGCGTTCCTTCTCCTCGCCCAGCGCGCGTTCGGCCTCGCGCGCCTGACGGAGCGCGGCAACGGTCTCGGCGTGCAGGGCGCGCATCGCCTCGGCGTGCCGCTTCTGATCGTCGAGTCGGCCGACCAGCGCGTCGTAGGTTCGATAGATGAGATAAACGGGTGCGAGGAGCAGCAGCGCGCGCCAGTGTTCCCCGCGCGCGACGATGACGGCGCCAAGCGCTCCCGCCATGCCGGCAACCATGAAGGTCGACGCGCTCCAGAGGAAGTCCTCGCGCCATGTCGCCAGCGGCGTGCGACCGGTCGACAAGGCAATCGCCGCGGCCACGAGGGTCGTGTTGCCGAGGAAGTAGACGCCCAATGTGAGCACCAGCGGTTTCGAGAGCACCGCCCCGAACGTTGTCGGTGTGGTTGCGTCTGCAGTCCACTGATAGACGGCGCCGGCGGCTACCATCGTGATCGCCAGCGCCGCCATGCTGAACACGGTTCGATGGAGCGGATACCGCTGCTTCGTCCTGTAGGTGCACTGGATCCACACGCCGACGACCGCGATCAGCGCCGCCGCGTCAGGGCCCAGCAGCAGGAGCGACATGATGTTGGCGGCATCGGCGACCGACAGCGTGGAGCCGTTGGTCACCGATATCGGCAGTGTGATCTTCCACGCCGACATCAACCCGGCCGAGATCAGAAGAACGCCGAACAGCAACGGCGGCGGATACGAGTGCGGCAAGGACTGGACGATCGCGATCCCGCCGCCGAGCACGACCACTGCCACATAGATTCGCGCCGACAGCGGCAACGCCTTCCAACGCGGGCCCGCCGGTGAAGGCGACCCCATGTCAGACTGCGGACTACCCGGGATGCGAGCTCGCCAGCCTTGCTCTGCCGACATCCTTGCGTCCATGTATCAGTTGCTCCAGAGAGTGCCCCCGCAGCCAGCGCAGTCCGAGCCCCACACGACGACGTCGTCATCCTCAGAGCTACCCCAGACGACGACCTCATCATCGCTGCTGCCCCAGACGACGACCTCATCGTCGTTGGAGCCGGTCGCGTCATCGCTCGTCGTGGTGACGGCACTGCCGCCGCCGGCAATCGTCCAGGCAGTCTGGCAATCGGCACCGCCGCATGTGTTGCCCCACACCACATTGCGCGATGCACCGGGTCCCCACTGAATCGTGCTGCACGTGGCGTCTGCGCACGACGTCTCCCAGCTGTTCGAGTTCCCGCGAAGGACGCCCCACTGCACGTTCTGCCCGCCTGGTGTGAAGGCTTCGCCCCACGTGACGTTGGTCCACCAGGCGTTGGCGTCGCGAGTCAGATCACCGCCTCGTACGAGCTGGTTGCCCCAAATCAGCTGGGTGCTCCACCGGTCGGTCGACGGGTAGGCCATCGTCGATCCGGAGCGCAGGAAGGCGGAGAGCTCGACGGCTCCTTTCGCATTGAGGAAGCCGACGCCCTGCGTGAGCCGGTTGTAGTGCGCGTAATCCTCCGAGGTGTATTGCAAAATCGCCTTGACCTGGTTCGGCGTCAGCTCCGGGTTCGCCTGCATCATCAACGCGATGGTGCCGCTCACCACGGGCGCGGACATGCTCGTTCCGCTCAAGCTGAGATACGGGAGATAGTTCGTCGACACCGTCCCGTTCAGCAGGTATGCGGCCTTGCTCGTATAGAACGCGCTCGCGCGATCGCTCAACGACTCGATGCCCACGCCGGGGGCGACCAGATCGGGTTTGGCGATGTGATCGATCGCGGTCGGACCACGCGAGCTGAAGCCCGCCATGGTGTCGTCGCTGCGATCGATCGTGCCCATGTGGCTCGATGCTCCAACCGTCAGCACCCATGGCGCGTTGCCCGGCGCGGTAATGCCGCTGTACAGCGCGTGTCCCGATGCCGTCCGTCCGGCATTGCCGGCAGCGGCGACGACCACGACTCCGGCGTCGACCAGGCGCTTGGCTGCCTGGGTCAACGGGTCTGTCGTGTATGACTCGTACACGCCGGCGGACAGCGACACGTTGACGACACGGATGCCCAATGCGTCTTTGTTCGCAAGGACGTAGTCGAAGGCGGCGATGACGTCGCTGATGTGCGCGCCACCCGTGGCATCGAGCGCCTTCACGACGATGAGCGACGCTCCCGGGGCGATTCCGGTACGTCCACCGGAGGAATCGAAGCCGTTGCCCGCGATGATGCCGGCGACGTGCGTGCCGTGACCGTGATCGTCGTACGCGACCGAACGCCCGTTCACGAGATCGACAAACGCATCGACTCGCTGCCCGCCGTTTGCCGAACTCAGGTCGTCGTGCCAGGGTGTGACGCCGGAGTCGATGATCGCGACGCCGACGCCAGTGCCGTCGACGCCGAGATTCTGTCGGACCGTCGTTGCGCCGATCGTGGCGCCGGTGCGCTCTATCGATCCGATGACGCCGCGATCCAGCGAGATCTTCAACACCTTCGAGTGGTCCGAGATGGCGGCGATCGCTCCGTTGGGCAGGTAGGCGACCTGCCCGTCGATGATCGGCAACTGGCGGCCCATGCTGCCGCCGCGCTGCTGAACAGCCGCGGCCACCTCCGACAGGGATGAACGATCGACGGCGCTGATGATGACTTGCGAAAAGCCCGACGACTTGGCCGCGGCTTTCTGTGCGAGCGGGCCCATCTTGCGGCCCTGCGCGAATGCGGAGGCGGTGAATCCTGCGATGATGCCGAACGTGAACACGAGCCGCACCACGGTGCGTCTTTGGGGCATCTGAAAACGCTCCTCGATGTGCCGGTCGCATCAGCGAACACGTGAAGGTGTGTTCGCGACGCAGCAGCCGACTTGTTGATGACGTTTCGACACCGGGAGGTCGGAACCGCACTAGACCAACGTGCCTTTTTCCGGCTGAGCTAGCGATTTTTGTGCAGGCGTGCGCAACGCGCGGAATGGCCACGAGGCCGCCGCGCACCGCACGTGTCCGGTTTATCGTCACTTTCGCGATAACCTTTGCGATCGGTACGGTCACCCGATGCTGAATCAGCAACACGCGGCGGCGGCGAGTCGTGGCTCGTTGACAGAAATGCGCAGAACGGCGCGCCAGGTTGCGCTGGCGAGTGCGATCGGCACGACGATCGAGTGGTACGACTTCTTCATCTACGGCACAGCCGCGGCCGTCGTCTTCGGGCCGCAGTTCTTTCCGCGCGCCGGGGCCGGTGCCACGCTTGCCGCGTTCGCGGCTTTTGCCGTCGCGTTCGTCGCACGCCCGCTCGGCGGCGTCGTCATGGGCCATTACGGCGATCGGATCGGGCGCAAGTCGATGCTCGTCTGGTCGCTGATGTTGATGGGGATCGCGACGTTCGCGATCGGGTTGCTGCCAAACTACGCGCGGATTGGCGTGTGGGCGCCGACGCTGCTCGTCGCGTGTCGCTTCGTTCAAGGCTTCGCGCTGGGCGGCGAATGGGGCGGTGCCGTGCTGATGGCGGTGGAGCACGCGCCGCAGCACCAGCGCGGGCTGTTCGGGAGTCTCGTGTCGCTGGGCCTGCCGGCCGGCATCATCCTCTCGAACCTCATCTTCCTGGCGGCCACCCTGACGATCCCGCAGGCCGACTTCGCGGCGTGGGGATGGCGGATTCCGTTCCTCGCCAGCGGAGTGCTGGTGATCCTCGGGCTGTTCGTGCGGCTGCGCGTGACCGAGAGTCCGCTGTTTGCCGAGGCGCTCCGCGCCGGCCGCGCCCGCCGTCTACCAATCGTCGACGTCTTTAGCCACGACGCACGCCTGGTGCTGCTCGCCGCTGGCAGTTATCTCGGGATCAGTGCGCTTGGTTACCTGGTGATCGTGTACTTCGTTTCGTACGCGACCAACGTGCTCAAGCTGCCGCTGACGACGGCGCTGGCCCTGCTGCTGACAGCGGCGGTGGCATTTGCCCTTTCGATTGTGGTCACGGGGCGATGGTCCGATCGGGTAGGACGCCAGCGCGTCATGCGATGGGGCAATGGCGCGATCGTCGTGTGGGCGCTCGTGTTCTTCCCGCTGATCGACACGCGATCGGTCCCACTCGCGGGTCTCGCGGTCACGGTGATGCTGGTGCTCCAGGGCGCCTACATCGGCGTCCAACCAGCCGTGTTCTCGGAACTGTTTCCGACAGCGATTCGCTACAGCGGCGCGTCGGTCAGCATGACGCTCGCCACGATCGCGGGAGGCGCACTCGCGCCGTTCATTGCGACCGCACTGTTCAATCTGACCGGCAAGTCATCGCTGATCACCGTCTATGCCACGGCAGTCGCGCTCATTTCATGGCTGTCCGTGCTCGGCTTGCAGGAGACCTACCGGCGCAACCTGTCGACCCACGCCTGACCCCGCTCTCACGACCACGAACTGGAGCTCCCGTCGTCCCGCTGGCGGTGTCAGCGTTGATCGCCTACAATGTAGGCACAGAATGGCCGACATCCTCGGGGCGTTCGAACAGGCCGTGCTCCTCACGGTCATCCGGCTGGGAGAAGGGGCATATGGCCGGGCGATCCTGCGCGACCTGCACACTCGTCTCGAGCGCGACGTCGCGGCCGGGGCCGTGCACGCGACACTCGAGCGTTTGGAGAGCAAAGGGTTCGTGTCGTCGCGCCTGGGGAGCGGCACGACCGTGCGCGACGGACGCGCGCGGCGTTTCTACACGGTGAAAGCGGCGGGGGCGCGCGCGCTCGACGACGCGCGGCGCTCACTCGATCGCGTCTGGCAAGGCGTTGGCCGTCCAGTGAAAGCGAGGGGTTGATGAAGCGAAATGCAATGAGCCCTCCTCCATGGGCCGAGCGGGTGCTCGTGGCCCTGCTGCCGGCCGAACGGGCCGAGAGTGACAGCGGCGATCTCCTGGAGGCGTACCGCGACGAGCAGTTGCCCGCGCGCGGCCGGGCGGGTGCCGATCGCTGGTACATCCGCCAGGTGGCCCTGGTGTTCGCCCATGGCTACTGGTTCTGGGTTGGCGGGCTCATCGCGTTGTTCGTCATCAGCGACGTGTCCAACGCCTACCGATTTGCGCCGTGGGGCCGGTCGGGGGTGCCCACGCGTGTCATGCCCCTGGCGGCGATGTGCCTGATTCTTGGCGCCGGCGTGCGAGGCGGCTGGCGCAGCCTGAGGATGAGCAGCGGGCTGCTCACCGGTGCTGCGACGAGCGTTCTCCTCTGGCTGTTCATGGCCGCGTGGTGGATGACCACCTGGTATCCGTTTGCGCTGGTCCAGCAGATGGAACCGTATTGGATCGATGCCTGGCGTTCCAGTGCCGCACCAGGCGAGACGTTCATGCATTGGATCTTCTGGGACAATGTCGGCGCCACGATCGTGAGCGGCATGGTGCTGAACGCGGCGGGTCTTGGACTCGGGCTCGCGGGCGGCGCTGCCGGCGCCGCCGCCCGCAAGCTTTCGTCATTCCGGTGAAGCGATCGAACGTTCGAACCGACTCGAACTCATGGGGACGTTGCCCGTGAAGAGGGGACGCGCTCGCGCAACTCCCGCGTAAGGGCGACGAGCACGTCGGGGTCGACCGGCTTCACGAGGTGCTGATCGAATCCGGCGACTGCGCTTCGCAGGCGATCGTGTTCCTGACCCCAGCCCGTCACGGCCACGATCACGACTGCGGCGCCCCACGGAAACGCGCGAATGCGCCGGCAGACTTCCTCGCCGCTGATGTCGGGCAACCCGATATCCAGCAGCACGAGATCGGGACGGAATCGGTCGGCCTCGCTGATCGCGGTTTCGCCTCGGTATGCCGTGTGCACCTCGCAGCCGACTTCCGTCAGCAGCATGGCCAGCATGTCCGCGGCCTCGCCGTTATCGTCGACGACGAGGACGCGCCGTTGAAGCGGCGCGATCTGCTGATCGGGCTGCACCGCAGGCGCGGGCTCCGCTGGACGAGCACCTCTCGCGATCGGGAGGCGGACGGTGAACTCGCTGCCGTGCCCCAGGCCACCACTGGCCGCGACGATCGTTCCGTCGTGCATCTCGACGAGACGGCGCGCGAGTGAGAGACCAATCCCGAGCCCACCGGGTGCGTGAGCCTGCGCTGCATCGGCCTGCGTGAACAGATCGAAGACGCGTTCCAGCATCTCGGGAGCGATGCCCATGCCCCGATCCTGCACGGTGACATCGACGACGTTCTCTTCCCGCCGGACCGAGACCTGGATGCCCGATCCTGACGCACTGTACTTGGCGGCGTTGTTCAGCAGGTTGCCGAACACCTGCGTGAGGCGCGCGGCGTCGGCATCGAGTGTGATCGACTCGTCGATGCTCTCGATGGCCAGCTCCTGCCCCTGTTGCACGATGAGCGGCATGCTCGCTTCGATCGCCGCGTCGAGGATCTCGCGCAAGCCGACGACCTTCCGTTGCAGCGTCAGCTGACCGCGCGATAGACGCGAGACGTCGAGCAGATCATCGAGCAGACGCGCCATGTGCGAGACCTGACGATCGATGACTTCGCGGCAGCGCATCAGCACCGGGTCGTCGGTCGGCCTGGCGCGCATCAGTCCCACCGACGTGCGGATCGGCGCCAGCGGGTTTCGCAGTTCGTGCGCGAGCAGCGCCAGGAACTCGTCCTTGCGCTGGTCCGCTTCGCGCAGCGCTTCTTCGGCCCGCTTGCGGCTGGTGATGTCCTCGATGAACGAGATGAAATGCACCGGGGCCCCGTCCGGTGCGCGCAGCAACGACACGGTCAGCGTCACCCAGACGATCGATCCGTTGGCGCGGAAGTACCGTTTGTCGAGCGAGTAGGTCTGCCGCTCGCCCGACAGCACCTGGCGAACGAGCTCGAGATCGATGTCGAGATCCTCGGGATGCGTGATGTCCTGGAAGGTCATCCCGGCCAGGAGCTGCTCGCGCGAGTAGCCGACGATCTCGCACAGACGATCGTTGACCCGCAGCCACCGTCCATCCACCGCGACGTGCGCGATCCCGACGGCCGCGTTCTCGAAGGTGGCGCGGAAACGCGCCTCGCTCGCACGCAGCGTGTCCTCGGCCCAGGCGCGGTCGATTACGGTCCACACGCGCTCGGCGATCAGCCGCATCGACGACGCTTCCTCGGGCGTCCACCGGCGTGTCTGGTTCTGGCTGATCCAGAAGCTCGCCATCCACCGCCCCTCGCGCAGGAGCGGCACGCTGAGGTGCGCCCGCATGCCGAGCGGCGCGTACGTCGTCTCATAGAACGGCGCCGTGCGCGGGTCTGTCGACATGTCCTCGATGATGATGGTCCGGCCGGCGAGCAGGTCGACGCGAAGGCCTTCGGGATAATCGCCGATGGAATAGACGGGGGAGAGGGCGAGTCCGCCGCCGTGATAATCGCCGGTGACGACGATCTGTCCCGTCTCGACGTTCACTCTGGCAAAGCCGCAGCGCAAGACGCCGAACTCCGTCGCGATGCGCTCGCCAATCGCCGCGATCAGGTCATCGGTGTCGACGACGCTCGTGGCCAGTTCGCCGACGTGTGCGAGCAGCCGCTGCAGCCGCTCGCTTTCGCGCAGCGCGTTCTCCACGCGTTTGCGCTCGGTGATGTCCGTGACCGAGCTCACCCAGCCGATCACGCGACCCGACGCATCCGATTCCGGCGTGCAGATGACGTGAATCCATCGGGCCCCGCTTCCCGCGAGCGGCAGTTGGACCTCGTACTCGATGTGCTCACCGGTGAGCGCGCGATCGAGATACGGTCGGATTTCGGCGAGCGCGGCGTCGCCGATGACTTCGCCCATCGTGCGGCCGATGATCTGGTCAACGGCCATGCCGACCAGGCGCCCGTAGGCGGAATTCACGGACTGGTATCGCAGGTCGCGCGTGATGCGGACGAGGCCGGTCGCGGCCGTATCGAGAAAGCGCTGCAGGGCCGCTTCGCTGCCCCAGTGTTGCGCCGCTTCGTCCTGCCGTGCCTCGAAGGTATCGGACATGAGTACCAGGAAGCCGCGCGGTGGCGGCCTCGCCGAGCGCCGATCGGAGTTTACTGTTGCGCCGAACCGGTGCCGGTCTGCTGCGGTGCCCGCGTCACCAGCTTCAGGAACTCGTCGTTGTTTCCGACGCGCCCGTGCGTCGGCACGTGCTGCGCGACATCCAGTTTCAACTTCAGCATGTTCTGGTGCAGCGTCCGCATCGTGGCCGTCGGTGCCGCCGGTGGCTGCGCGCCCTGCGCCGGCGGCGAGTACAGATCCGCGTTGTAGAGGATCTTCTCCTTCGGCAGGTAGGCGATCAGCATGTCCTGGCTGTGAATGCCCTGGCGGAGGGAGTTGTCGCCGGTTTCATACGCCATGTCCTGCAGATGAAAAACCTCGAGCATCCGCGTGTGATCGGTAATCACGTAGGGCGCCGTGCCGCGCGTATCGCCCCCAACCGTCTCGATCGGCGCGGGCCGGCGGCTGATCATGTACATCGGGTTGAACATCGCCATCCGATCCGGCTTCAGCGTCCAGGGGCTCGGGTAGAACGGAATCGTGAGGAAGTACTCCTTGTTCGTCTCGTGGGTGACGATGGTCGTGCCCTGCGAGAGATAGGTGCGAAGCCCACCCGAATGATCCATGTGGTGATGCGTGTTCACCAGGTACTTGATCATCTTGCCTGGCGCCAGTCGATTGACTTCCGCCATCACCGCCAGTGACCGCTCCTCGTTGTTCGGCGCTTCGACGACAGCGGCGAAGTCGTTGAACTCGACGAGCATGCTGTTGTGCGTGCCGCCGCCGATCATCCACACGCCGTCGGCCAGCTTCTGGCTTTCCGCCTTGACCGGCGTCAGGGTGGCCTGTCGCACGGCATCCGGAACCGGCATGGTCGGCACAGGCACGTTGCCCTTTACGTCCGTGATGTTCAGCTCGTAGTAGTTGTGCGCGGGGTTCAACCGCGGGTCGCCCTGATGCACGTGAACCTGACCGGGGAACTTCACGCCGCCAGAATCGCGATAGCGCGTGTAGCGCATCTCGTAGTCCATATCCCCGTAGAACGGGTTCGGGAACCACGTGTCGACCAGCTCGACGAGGTTCTGGTCGTTGATCGTGAGGTTCATCTTGTATTTGCCGAGCAGGCTGAAGGAGACGACCGTCACCTTGCGTCCGAACTGCGACAGGCCGAAGTCGGAGGCGCCGACGATGGGCAAGGTGATCGCGGTGGCGTCGGCGGCCGCGAGCCCTGCCTTCAAGGCGCCGTGCGGCGTCAGGGCAAGCTCGAGCTGGCGAAGATCACCGTAGGGCACGCCGTCGAGATACATGCGGGTAAACGGAACGGGCTTGTCCCCCTGCATGTCCCAGGCGAAGGTGCCGCTCGAGATGGACGTGACGCGCTCCTGTGCCATCGGCGGACGACCCAGCGTCGGATAGTTGCCCTGCTGCCGCGTGTAGTCCTCGCGCGACCACTTCGCGTCGTAGTCGATGGCGCGCGTGTAGTCGGCAACCTGGTACTTCGGCCAATCCTCATTCAAGGTATAGGTCTGCCCGATGCGCGACGACCAGCCTGCGCCCGAATACTGGATGGTTTTCAGATTGGTGCCACCCATGGCCGTGAGCGCTGCCTGCAGCGCGGCCCTGGCATCCACCGGCCGCGAGTCCTGACCCGAGGCGGTGACCCCGAGCACAGATAACACCGCAGCAATCATCGACAACGTTCGGCGCATGCAGCCTCCACGTGCGGTGCGAGCCGATCGCGCCACCGCGGCCGGACTATAGGGCGCATGCAGCACCCTGTCAACGCTGGCCGGATGGCCGTATACTCGCCCGCCAGTCCGCCTTTGCCACGTCGGGCCGCCCGGCGGCCGACCGAGCAGTGCTGGTTAGGGTTCGCCATCAGGCGAACCGCCGGGGCGGTCAAGGAGGCGTTGTGAAACAGTCACTCACCACGATTCCGCTCGTTGCATTGATTCTGGCTGTGGCCACCGTCTCGGCTCAGCGGGAAGGTGGGCCGCCGGCTCCGAGCGCCGAGCAGCGGGCAGCGCTCGAGAAGCAGGCCGCGCTCGAGAAGGCGTCGCCGCAGCTGCAGATTACCGAAGACGTCCTGAAGCTGGTGGTTCCCAATCACACGATTGGCGAGGCCGTGGGCGTGTCGAAGGATTCAAAAGGACACCTCTACGTCTTCACGCGCAGCGGCAACGCCGGCCCGGCGCGCGGGGCCACCGCATCCCAGCTCTTCGAGTTCGACCAGAACCTGCGCTTCGTCAAGCAATGGGGACCGGACAACTACGCCGCGTCGTTCGCGCACACCGTGCGCGTCGACAAGTACGACAACGTGTGGATGACGGACGAGGGCTCGAACATGATCGTCAAGTTCACTCCACAGGGGCTCGTCTCGATGGCGCTCGGGCGCAAGCCGGAGGCAATCGATTTCCTCGAGCGGTACCTCGAACGCGGCCAGCGGAACGAATCGCAATTCCCGCCTGCGACGCGAGGCACGTATGGCCGTCCGACCGATGTCGCGTTCGACTCGCAGGACAACATCTTCGTGGCCGACGGCTACACGAATTCCCGTGTCGTGAAGCTGTCCAAGGATGGCACGTGGATCAAGGACGTTGGGACGCGCGGCAGCGGGATGAACCAGTTCAATACCGTCCATGCCATTGCATCGGACGTGAAGAACAACATCTACGTGGCCGATCGCGGGAACCGGCGCATCCAGGTCTACGACGCCGACCTGAATTTCATCAAGTCGATCACCAGCGCCGCCGCGCCGTGGAGTGTCTGCACCACGCCCGGCCCGACGCAGTATCTGTATAGCGGAGACGGCAACGGAAAGATCTACAAGATGGACCTTGACGGCAACCTGCTCGGGTGGGCGCAGACCAGCCAGGGCCATGGCCAGACCAACTGCCTGATTCACCAGCTGCACTGCGAGTCCGAGAACGTGATCTACAAGGGCGATTGCTCGACGTGGACGGTAGAGAAGATCACGGTCAAGGGTGGCGGGGCAAAGGCAACGGGCACTCGTTAAATCCCAAATCCCAAATCCCAATGACCAAAGCCCAATGACCAAAGCCCAAATCCCCAAGAAATCCCAACCTGCAATTTCAGCGTTGGGATGTGGGTTTTGGGATTTGGGTTTTGGGATGTGACGTGCGCCAAACCACAAACGCCGCGATGACGCCGACGATCACCAGCAGCTGACGCTGGGTCGTCGGCGGCAGGGGATCGCGGGCGACCTTGAGCTGCAGGCGCAGCCGCGTCCATCCGCCTTTCGCGTACAGCTCGTCGTACATCCGCGTTTCCAAATCGTGCGCGTCGACGACGGCGGGATCGTCGCCTTGCCCGAGCGGGAGCGGACCGGGAAGCGTCGGCAGACTGTCACTCGGATCAGCCCCCCGGTTCACGAATGTCATGAGGAGACTGCGGTCGTTGGCCGGCGGCCACGCGGCCACGAGAAAGACCGCGATGACGAGTAGGCTCCACCATTGCCGTTTGGTTGGCTGCCACATAGGAAGCGTCGCGTGGCGAGACCGCCACTCTCGGCGAAAACGATGATATAAGGACGGCGTGCGATACGCCTCCTTGTTCCTGGTCCTCGCGGTGCTGGTTGCCGGCTGCGGCAGCTCCAATTCGCCAACGTCGCCCACACCGACACCCACGCCAACACCGACTCCGACTCCGACACCCACGCCAACTCCGACACCGACGCCCACTCCGACACCCACGCCGACGACTGCGTCGGTGAGCGGAACCGTGTCGAGCAGCGGCGGTCAGCGGATCTCCGGCGCCACGGTCAGGGTCATCGACGGCGTAGACACCGGCAAGACTGCGACGACGAACAGCAACGGTGAATACCGCTTCGATTCGCTCACCATCGCCAACGTGAACTTCTCGGCGACAGCGAGCGGATATCAAGAGGATCGCCGCGGCACGTTCGTGAACGGGACCAACACGCTGAACTTCACGCTGGCCCCCATTCCTCAAAATCCCACCATCACGCTTACCGCGACCGAGTTCATACGAACGGTCGGGTACGCCGAATGGAAATTCCTCGCCACTGGCAGCAATGCGACGTTCCGGAACTGGTCGTGGGAGTTCGGTGACGGCAACAGCGCGAACAGTGGCCGTCCCGACGAGTCGCACAACTATTTTGCGGAAGGGGAGTACACGGTCAAGGTCACCGCCCAACCCGTCGGTTCCAGCAATACAGTCACCGCGACCATCACTATCAAGGTGACGCTCGAGTGATCGCCTGACACTTCCCGTGGTCGCCTCGCTGCGAACGGTTCCGCGCAGGAGGCGACGCGGGGCGCCTCCTCGTTCGTGCCGTTGCCCTCGGTCGAGCCCGGTAACCTTCGAACCGTCTTCGTGGAGTGTGCGGCCATGATGAAAGCACTGGTCATCGTCGCGTCGTTCGCGATCGTGTGTGCTCCGGTTTCACTGCGCGCGCAGCTGGCGCCGCTCAACCATGATGGCGTGACGCTCGGTCACATCCATCTGGCGGTCAAGGACGTCGAAGCGAACAAGCAGTTCTTCACGACCGCGCTGGGCGGCACCCTTATCACCAATGGACAGCTCACGCTGATTCAATTTCCGGGCGTGTTCGTGATGCTGCGGCAGGCAGATGCCGCGGCGCCATCACCAGGATCGATCGTCGATCACTTCGGATTCGTGTACAAGGACCTGGCAGCGGCGCGCGCTCGCTGGCAGGCGGCGGGCGTCAAGTACGACGTCGGCACCACCAATCCCAATCAGGGATACGTGCATGCGCCAGACCCCGGGCTGAAGATCGAGGTGTTCGGCGACCCATCGCTGCCAGGCCCGGTGGGCATGGATCACATTCACGTCTATCCGGTCGAGGGCGACATCCCGGCGATACAGGCGTGGTACGCGAAGGTGTTCGGAGGCCTGCCTGGAAAGCGGGAACGGGTGGCGACGCCTGGTGTCACCGACTGCGTCTACATTCAGCGGTTCAACCTGTCGTTCTCACCAGGCCAGGGCAAGCTGCCCGGAACCAAGGGTCGAGCGTTGGATCACATCGGCTTCGATGTGCGCAACCTCGCCGAGTTCGAGATGAAGCTCGCCGCGCAGGGATTGAAGTTCGAGGCGCCGCCCCGACAGATTCCGAACACGCACACCAAGGTCGCGTTCCTGACCGATCCGTGGGGCACATACATCGAGGTCACCGAAGGGCTCGCCCCTTGACGACGCGTTTCTGGGTGGCCGTTGCGGTCGTTCTCGTGGCGCGCGGCGTGGACGCGCAGACGGTCGTCGTCACCGCGGATCGGATGGTCGATGTCGTGGCGGGTCGGATCGTTGCGCGACCGCAGATCACCATCGCCAACGGACGAATCAGCGCCGTCGGTGAGCAGGGTGCGGGGATCCCTGCCGGGGCGCGCCGCATCGATCTTCCGGGCATGACGTTATTGCCCGGTCTGATCGATATGCACGTGCACCTGACGAGCGATCCCCGGTTCGGCGGCTACCGGAAGCTGGAATTCACCGACAACTTCTGGACGGTCGTAGGCGTGGCGAACGCGAAGAAGACCCTCGAGGCTGGCTTCACCACGGTTCGCAACGTCGGATCGTCGAACTACAACGACGTGGCGCTGAAGCAGGCGATCGAGCAGGGTTACGTGCCTGGCCCACGCATCGTGCCGGCGACCTACGCCATCGGCGCGACCGGCGGACACTGCGATGACACGGAGTTCCCGCCGTCGATTCGCACGCCAGCGACGGCAATCGCCGACGGCCCCGGTCAGATCCGTACAACCGTTCGCACACTGCGGAAATATGGCGCCGAAGTGATCAAGTTCTGTGGCACCGGCGGCGTGTTCTCGAAGACCGATACGGTCGGTGGACAGCAGTACGACCTCAGCGAGATGAAGGCGCTCGTCGACGAGGCGCACATGCTGGGACTGAAGGTCGCGGTGCACGCGCACGGCGCCGCAGGAATCAAGGACGCGATCCGCGCCGGCGTCGACACCGTCGAGCACGCCAGTCTTGCCGACGACGAGGCGTTCGCTCTGGCGAAGCAGCACGGAACGTATTTCGCGATGGACATCTACAACGACGACTACATCCTGGCGGAAGGTGAGAAAAACGGTGTCTTCGCGGAGTCGCTCGAGAAGGAACGCGCGATCGGCCGCAAGCAGCGCGAGACGTTCCGCGCGGCGTTCCAGGCCGGCGTGAAGATGATCTTCGGCACCGATGGCGGCGTGTATCCCAACGGCGACAACGCGAAGCAGTTCGCGAAGATGGTGGAGTGGGGGATGACGCCGCTGCAGGCGATACAGTCGGCCACGTCCACGGCGGCGGACGCACTTGGCCGACCGTCGGACGTGGGGGCGATCGCCGTCGGACGCTACGGCGATCTCATCGCCGTTGCCGGCGATCCGCTCAGCGACGTCACCGTGTTGCAATCGGTGGCGTTCGTCATGAAGGGCGGAGACGTCGTCAAGCAGTTGCCGCGGTCCAGCGGCCGATGAGACCTGGAGCTCGGAACGCCGGAACAGCAGCTGCCGCGGTGGCGACGAGCCACGCAGCGAGCACGACCACCATCGTCATGTCGGGGGCGATGAGCGGCTGGCCGCGCAGCGCCTGCCATAACAGAATCGCGAACAGTCCCACGTAGCTACCCGCGCCGACCACCACCAATCGCACGCGTCGTCGTTCGACGGACGTGAGCCGTCCGATCGCCAGCGCGATCAGCGGCAGCGCCTGGATCGCGTGCAGGCCGATGAAGTGCGGAATGCGCAGGTCTCCGTGCTCGCGGCTCCACCCGACTCCACGCAGTCCCGGGCCGCCGTCGGGAGCGCCCACCGTGTGCGCACCCGCAACGGGCATGTGACCGGTCGCGCGGACCTGCGCGAGCTGTGCCGCAGTGGGTCGTGTCATCAAACCGCCGCTGGCGGCTCCGATGATCGTGATTACCATGCCGAGGCGCAGCGCCCAGCCGAGCGCCTGGCTCGCGAACTGCTCACGCCACAGCGCGATCGCGACGAGGGTCGACATGAGCGTCTGCGCCACGATGGCAATCCCCATCGTCGCGAAGAGCGCCACGTCGACCGGCGTGCTGGCGTTGAAGTGGCTCGTCGTGCCGCGCCACGCCTGCACGTCGATGATCGCGACCTCGAGCACGAACACACTTGCGGTGGTCCAGCTGACGATGCGACGGACGCGCGGCCACGAGGACAGGTACGAGAACACCCACGCGAGCGTGAAGGAATAGATGGCGGTCGAGATCGCGAATTTTGCCGGCTTCAGCCAGGCCGGAGCACCCGTAATCGTGCGCGGGTCGAGGACGAGCCCGGCCATTGAAGCGAGAAGCGCACCGAGCATCAGCACGCCGACGGCCGTGAGCGGCCTATCCACCGACCAGAGCCGGGCGAGAGCGGAGCGGATGGGCGGCACAGGATTCATCGCGTCCTCCAGATGAAATGTTGTCACTGTCAACATCTAGAGGAGAGTCTACGCCGGCATGTAGACAATGTCAACATCACGCGATACACTTCTCAGCAGTATGCGAAGCGTGGCAAACAGGAGAGTCCGTGCGGAGCGAAAGCCGCGAAGCCGCTATCACCACGGCGATCTGCGACGCGCGCTCCTGAACGAAGCCGTTCGCACCATTCGCGAGGATGGCGTGGACGCACTCACCCTGCGCACGGCCGGTGCACGACTGGGGGTGTCGCGAACCGCGATGTATCGACACTTCGCCGACAAGTCGGCTCTTCTCGGCGCGGTCGCGACCGAAGGGTTCCGTCTGCTGAGAGAGAAGCTCTCCGACGCCTGGACCCGCGGCGGCCGGGGCGTGAAGGGATTTGCCGCGATGGGCGTGGCGTATGTCGACTTCGCCGTCGACAACCCGTCGCACTATCGCGTGATGTTTGGCGGATTCGTGCGAGGCGAGTGTCGCGATCCCGAGTTGCTCACCGAAGCGCGAGGCGCGTTTCAGTGCCTGGTCGACGCCCTCGTGTCGCTCCAGCAGCAGCAGCGCGTGCGGGCCGATGAGCCGCTGCGACTGGCGCAGTTCGTCTGGGCGACCGTCCACGGAGTGGCGATGCTCGCGATCGATGGTCAGCTGCAGAACCAGGGAGCGAAGATCGACGAGGTCGTCGCGTACGCGGTGGACCGCATTCGCACGGGGATTGCGGTGGAATGATCACTCCCCGACCAGTTCTTCGTACGTGAATTCCCACCCGGGCGCAGCCCGCAGTTCCTGGGCACATCGAACGCGTTCGCGACCTGCGGCGATGAACCACGTTTCCTGCTTTTTGGGTTTCGATCCGGCAAATGCGGCCGGCGTCAGGAGCGCCGTGCACGCAGCATGCTCGGGATCGCGAACCGATTCGTAGCGGACAATCTGGACCAGCGCCTCGCGCGCGACCGCGGCCAGCGCCTGCGTCGCCGCATAGTTGGTGCGATCGGTCCACAGACGCCGGTCTCGATTGAACGGCTCGTTCCTGAGATCGACGGCAGTCGCTCGAACGGCCGCCGTGAACGCGGTGTGCGGGACCGGACCAAGATCCGGCGTCTGCGGTGAGTCGACCAGGAATCGCAAGCGCCAGTAACTCTTTTCTGCGAGCGCCGTGCGCAGTTCTTCGGCGCCATACCACACCCCCGGATCGAACGCGGCGCGGAAGCGCGAGCCGAACGCGCTTCGATACCGGAACGGTGTGGCGAGCAGATAGTGAAGTCCCGCGACGTCGGCCGGCAGCGCAGGCTTGCTCTCCTCGAGAATCGATTCGAGAACGATCTGTTCGGGGAGCGAGTCGACGAGCCTCATCGTCGAGACGACGTGCTGCGCCTCGACGACGCGCCAGATGTCCGCGGAGTATGAGCGCTTCTTAGAGGCGAGCGCGCGCGGCGTCCAGGTAGTCAAGCGTACGCGCGAGACCCGCAGGCTCGCGAATCAGGTGAAGCGGAATACCTCCGAGCGCGGCGTTCTCGCTGCGTATCCACGCCCGCGCCGCCTCGTCATTCGACCCGACGATGGCATCGAGCGCACGGAAGACACGCACGAAGAGCGCCGCGAGCTGCCACGACTTCGACCTGGGCTCGAGCTGTTTGTGACCGTTGGCAATGCGCGACATCATCGCCGGGCTCACGCCGATAATGTCGGCGAGCTCCGCCTGCGGAATGGCCAGCAGCCGCGCCGCCCGGACAGCGGCCCGCGACAGCACTGTCTCCGGTTGTGGACCAGCCTCCTGGCGTGGCGTCGTGCGCGCTTGGAGTGTCATTTCATCTGAAATATTATACTGGCTAAATTTCTAATGCAATCGGCCTACGGTGTCGGGCTCTGATGCCGCGACGTGCGTCGGCGCCGCACTCCCGTCCATCGCGTCAGCGCGAACAGGAACAGCGGGCTGAACAGCACCAGCTCCGTGACCGCCACAGAGAGCCCGTACGGCGACAGGTAGCCAAGGCCGATCGGCGCGACCGGAATCGGTCGCCACGGCGCGAAATAGCGAGTCTGATCGAACGGCCAGAGCAGCGCACACCCCAATCCACCGTCTGTCAGCGTATCGAGCAGACCGTGACTCGCGAGAACGAGGCTGGCGATGACCGCCGTGCGCAGCGCGGCTGCCCGGAAGCGGGGCGCGAGCATCCCGATCGCACACCCGACAGCGGCGGCGAAGACAAGTGAGTGCGTGGCTCCGCGATGGCCCCACTCGTCAGCGTATCGGACACCCAGCGGAAACCCGATCACGTCAGCGTCCGGCAGCATCGAGAGCGCCGACCAGAAGAGCATCGCTGCAGGCGACGGTCGTTCGGTGAGTGCGTTCGCGTTGACGATCCGCGATGCGGCCATGCCCACCGCGATGTGGCCGACGCTCGCCATCTCACAACGCGAGCAAGGCAGCCATCAGCTCGATTCCGTCCCAGAGGTTCTGCAGGCGCAGGTTCTCGTCGAAGCTGTGCTGGTTGTTGTCATGATTGCCGATCGGCACCACGATCGTGCGGGTGCCGAGCGGGACTTCGATGTCGGCCAATGGCAGGTTGCCGCCCATGTTCGGCAGCTTGACGGTCGGTCCGCGCACCGATTCCACCGTCCGGATGATCTCCTGCGCGATCGGCAGATCCATCGGCGTTCGAACAGCGCCGAGGCCGGCGCGTGGGCGCTGAACCCAGGCGACCTTGGGGTGCGCCATGCGGATCTCGGCCGTCGGTTCCGCGTTCACCACGTAGAAGCCTTGCTTGCGTATGTGCTCGACGACCCGATCGCCGGTGCGCTGGGGATCCATTCCCTTGACCAGACGGATGTCGATCGACGCGGTGGCCGTGGCCGGGATCACGTTCGACGCCTCCGCACCGACGTGCGAGCTGGACAGGCCCCTGATGTTGAGCGACGGCAACGTGATCAGCAGCGCCAGCGGGAGCCCGTCGCCTTCCGTCGATCCGAGCCAGAACTCGCGCATCAATTCAGCGTCGACGTTCGGCGCGTCCGCGAGCGCTTTCCGCTCCGCGGCGTTCAACGGCGTGATGTCGCTGTAGAAGCCGTCGACCACGACGCGGCCTGACGGTCCCTTCATCGACGCGAGCAGTTGCGCGAGCATCAGCGCAGGATTGGGCGCCCAGTTCCCGTAGTGGCCGCTGTGCAGCTCGTGCTTCGGTCCGTACACCGTGACGTCGAGGCGAATTCCGTCGCGAGCACCGAAATACAACGCCTGTCGTCGCGTCTGGTGAACGGGGCCGTCGCACATCAGCCACACGTCGGCGGTGAAGAGTGTCTTGTTCGCGTCGAGCGTTCGCCGCAGATTGGTTGAGCCTGCCTCTTCCTCGCCTTCGAACATGAACTTGATGTTCGAGCGCAGCATCACCCCGGCGTTGCGCAGGGCGTCGAGCGCGGTCAGCTGGGCGATGATGGGCGCCTTGTCGTCGGCGGCGCCGCGCGCATAGATGCGCGCTTCAGGATCGAACGGAGTGCCTGCGGGAGGGAGCGGGATCGTGCGGCCCCCCGCGTCCAGGGTTCGGTCGCGCAGCGTCGGTTGAAAAGGTGGAGTCGACCACTCGCTGGCGTTGATCGGCTGGCCGTCGTAATGCGCGTAGAAACCAATCGTCCGCGTGGCGCCAGGGGTCCGAATCTCCCCGTAGACGATCGGCGAGCCGCCAGCCACGGACACGAGGCGAGCGTCGACATTCCTCTTCGCCAGCGCATCGCGAATGGCCTCGGCATTGCGCTGGATGTTCGGTTGATCCGACGACACGTTGGGAATCGCGAGCAACGCCAGGAACTCGTCGACGATGGCGCGTTCGTGTTGCTGGCGCCATTCGCGGGCCACCGCGGCCGGGCGCGGCAGTTGCGCCTGCAGCGCCGCCGCCGCGCACACGGTCAATACGGTCGCCGAAAAGGCCCGTTTCATGGCTGTTTCACCTCACCGCTAGATTCGGAATCCACGTGGCGCGCCGGTGCGTAAGAACGAATCGAGTGGCAAGGATATCAGTCACAGCCGCACTGCTGATGGTCCTCGCGTCTGCCGCGACGGTGCAGGCGGTTCCGATTTCAGGCCGTGTTTTCGACCAGACGGGCGCGGTTCTCCCGGGCGTGGCCGTCGATGTGGTCGCCGGTGACAGCAGACTGACAGCCGCCTCCGACGGAGAAGGTCGTTATGTGTTCGAGTCGATCCCTCCAGGAGTCGCCGAACTGACCTACCGTCTGCTCAATTTCAGCGTCGCTCGCCGAACGGTTCGAGTCACGA
>Ga0111539_10002645_pt1 | contig 23737 bp, 16 predicted proteins | sample RhiMethybrSRZTD1_FD_79667 | JGI IMG/M metagenome (GOLD analysis project Ga0111539, IMG submission 79667) | Populus rhizosphere microbial communities from Tennessee, USA - Rhizosphere MetaG P. TD hybrid SRZTD1 (version 2) (version 2) | ecosystem: Host-associated > Plants > Roots > Rhizosphere >...
CCGGGTCGGTGTGGACTCCGAACTCCTCGCGGAAGATGTCGCAGATCTCGCCGAGGGTGACCCGCTGCTTGACCGCGTCGATGATGGGCGGCATGACGTTGGCCTTGGGGTCCTTGCAGGCGGCGCGCACGGCGTCGAGACAGCGCCTCGCCGCCGCCTCGTCGCGCGCGGCCCGGAAGGTCGCCACCCGCTCGATCTGCGCCTTCTCGACCGCGTGATCGATCTTGAGAGTCGGGATGGCATCGCCCTCCTCCTCGCTCCGGTAGCGGTTGACCCCGACGATGGTTCGCTCGTGCGAGTCGACGCTGCGCTGGAACTCGTAGGCCGAGCGGGCGATCTCCCGCTGCGGGTAGCCCTCCTCGACCGCCTTCACGATGCCGCCCATGGCGTCGATCTTCTCGATGTAGGCCAGCGCCTCCGCCTCCATCCGGTCGGTCAGCGCCTCGACGAAGTAGGAGCCGCCGAGCGGATCGGCCACCGCGGCCACTCCGCTCTCCTCGGCGATGACCTGCTGGGTCCTGAGGGCCAGCTGGGCGGCGTCCTCGGTCGGCAGGGCGTAGGTCTCGTCGAACGAGTTCGTGTGCAGCGACTGGGTCCCGCCCAGCACCGCGGCGAGCGCCTGCATGGTCGTCCGCACCACGTTGTTGAGCGGCTGCTGCGCCATCAGCGAGACCCCGGCGGTCTGCGCGTGGGTCCTGAGCAGCCAGCTGCGCGGGTTCTTGGCGCCGAAGCGCTCGCGCATGATGCGCGCCCACATGCGCCGCGCCGCGCGGAACTTGGCGACCTCCTCGAAGAAGTCGTTGTGGACGTCGAAGAAGAAGGACAGCCGCGGCCCGAACTCATCCACATCCAGCCCGGCCTCGATGCCGAGCTGGACGTAGCCGATGCCGTCGGCGATGGTGAAGGCCAGCTCCTGCACCGCCGTCGCGCCCGCCTCCCGGATGTGATAGCCGCTGATCGAGATCGTGTTCCACAGCGGCATCTCGCGCGTGCAGTAGACCAGCATGTCGCGGATGATCCGCATGTGCGAGCGGATGGGCGAGATCCACTCCTTCTGCGCGATGAACTCCTTGAGCATGTCGTTCTGCAGGGTGCCGCGCAGCCGGTCGGGTCCCACCCCCTGGTGCTCCGCCACTGCCACGTAGAGCGCCAAGAGCACCGCCGCCGGCGCGTTGATCGTCATCGAGGTCGACACCTTGTCGAGCGGGATGTCGCCGAACAGCCGCATCATGTCGTCGAGCGACGCGACCGAGACGCCCTCGCGGCCGACCTCGCCGAGCGAGCGCGGGTGGTCCGGGTCGTAGCCCATCAGGGTCGGCATGTCGAAGGCGGTCGACAGGCCGGTCTGGCCGTGCTCGAGGAGGAACTTGAAGCGCTGGTTGGTGTCCTCCGGCGTCCCGAAGCCGGCGAACATGCGCATGGTCCACGGCTTGCCGCGGTACATGGTCTCGTGCGGACCGCGGGTGAAGGGATACTGGCCGGGCTCGCCGAGCTTCTCCTCATGGCGCCAGCCGGTCGCCTCGAGGTCCTCCGGTCGGTAGATCCCCTTGAGGGGAATTCCCGACATGGTCCGGTACTCGCGCGGGCCGGTGTCACTCTTCTTCACGGGGGCCATGCCGGTAGTCTACGGCACGGCCCCCCCCCGCCTGGCAAGGGTCAGGCGGCGGCGGCTAACTCCGCGTCAGCGAGGGCGGCGCGCACCGCCTGGCGGGCCCGGTGGGTCCGGGTCTTCACCGTCGAGAGGTGCAGGCCCAGCCGCTCGGCGATCTCCGCCTCGCTGTACCCGTCGGCGAATCGCATCCAGAAGACCTGCCGGTAGCGGGGGCCCATCGCGCGCAGGCGCCGATCGGCCAGCGCCACCTCCTCGGCCGCGGCCACCCGGGCGTCCGGCCCGCTCTCGCCGTCCTCGTGCTCGATCGGCGACGGAGCGTCTCGCTCGTCGTCGATCCTGACCGGCATCGGCACCTCTCGCCCGCGCCGCCGCTGCTTGCGCAGGTACATCAGCGCGGTCGTCGCCGCCACCCGGTAGAGCCATGTGGAGAAGCGGGAGTCACCGCGGAAGCTGTCTGCATGGCGGTGGGCGAGGAGGAGGGCGTCCTGGGTGACGTCCTCCGCGGCATCGGGGTCCTTGAGGTACTTCATGGCCACAGAAAAGACGTACTGGCGCTCCCGGTCAGTGAGCTCGGGGGAGAGGACCACGCGCTTCGTCTTGGCCATCGAGACCTCCTTGCCTAGTCCAGACAGCTGGAAAAGCAAGTCACGTTCCGCCGTCAGTAGTAAGTAAAAATATATAGTTGTCCATACCGAGGTCCAGTCCGGTGGATGTTGTCCAGACTTCTGGACGTCCACTGTCTTGGATGGTAGGTCCAGATCGTGACCGTGTGGCGCATCTACGCCGTGGACGACGACCCACTGACCACGCGCAGCCTCGAGACGCTGCTCGGCCAGGAGGGGGACCTCGAGACGGTCGCCTTCACCAACGTCGGCGAGTTTCGCGCCGCGGTCGAGGCGCGGCGACCGGACGCGGTCATCGCGGAGGTGTCCCTGCTCGGTGACAACGGCATCGATCTGGTCGAGGCAATGGCGGCGGACGACCCGGACCTGGTCTCGCTGGTGGTGACCAGCGCGAGCGATCCCGACACCACCGCTCTGGCGCTGAGCCGGGTGGGGCCGCTCCGCCTGGTCCACAAGCCGTTCAAGCCGCACGACCTCCTGCCGCGCCTGCGCGCCGGGCTCGAGCGCCGCGCCCTGGCCCGCTCGCTGGCCGCCGCCCGCGGCGCGCTCGAGCAGCAGCACCAGGCGCTGCGCGCCACCCGGGCTCAGGTCGAGCGGACCGCCGCCGAGCTCCAGGTGACCTCCAGCGAGCTGGCCACCGCCACCGAGCGCCTGGTCGAGGCGGAGCACTTCGCGGCCGTCGCCCGCGTGCTCAACGGCATCGCGCACGAGATCACCAGCCAGCTGGCGCTGGTCGGCTATGCCGAGGCGATCCGCAGCCGGGTCGCCGGCGACGCCGAGCTGGTCGATCTGTGCGACATCATTGTGAGCGCCCACAAGCGCCTCTGCGCCATGGTCGATCAGGTGCGCGACTTCGTCACCGAGCCGCACCGGGCCGGCTTCCCGCGCGAGCCGGCCGACGTGGCGGCGGTGGTCGACGAGGCGCTCGGCATCCTGCGCTACGACCGCGACGTCCGCAGCCGGAATCTCGTCAAGCACTATCGCGGCCGACCGCTGGCCTCACTGCATCGCGAGAAGTTCGCCCAGGTGGTGATCAATCTAGTGAGCAACGCGGTGCTCGCCACCCGACCGGGCGACACCGTCGAGATCGAGCTCGACGCGGCAGCGGGGGGCATGGTCCTCACCGTCTCGGACCGCGGCGTCGGCATGTCGCCGGAGGTGCTGGCGCGCCTGGGGCAGCCGTTCTTCACCACCCGCGGCGACCGCGGCTCGGGGCTCGGGGTCGGCATCTGCATGCAGATCGTGGAGGAGCACGGCGGCTCGCTCACCTACACATCGGAGGAGGGCGTCGGCACCCAGGCGCGCGTCCGACTCCCCTTGCTCGAGGGCTCGCCGTGAAGCCGGCCGTGAAACCGGCCAACGCGCCGGGCCGCCGCGTGCTGATGGTCGACCGCGAGCCGCAGATCCACCGCCTCATCGCGCTCCTGCTCGGCGAGGAGTACCAGGTAGACGGCGCGCGCGACGGCGAGGAGGCGCTCTCGCTCGCCCACGACACTCCCTACGACGTGGTGCTGGTCGACGAGGACCTGCCGGGCGCGCAGCCAGGCGCCGCGGGAGGCTTCGAGCTCCTGCGCCGCCTGCGCCGGGCGGCGCCCGACCTGTCTCTCATCCTGTTCTCGGCCGACGCCCGGGTCGAGAAGGCGGTCGAGGCGATGCGCTCGGGCGCCCACGACTACCTGCGCAAGACCGTGAGCGCCGCCGAGCTGCGCGGCGCCGTCGAGCGCGCCGCCGAGCGCGGCAACCTGGCCCGCGAGGTCCGCCGCCTCCGCTCCGAGGTGGAGCGGGCGCGCGGCCTCGGCCAGCTCATCGGCGACTCGGCGCCGATGGTGCAGCTCATCTCGCTGGTCGAGCGGGTGGCCGCGTCCGACGCCACCGTGCTCATCGTCGGCGAGAGCGGCACCGGCAAGGAGCTCCTGGCCCGCACGCTGCACCGGCTGGGGCCGCGCGCCGATCGACCGTTCGTCGCCTTCGACTGCTCGGCGCTGGCTCCGTCGCTGCTCGAGGCGGAGCTGTTCGGCCACGAGAAGGGGGCCTTCACCGGGGCGGTCAAGGCGCGCCGCGGCCTGTTCCGCGAGGCGCACGGCGGGACGATCTTCCTCGACGAGATCGGCGACATCGCGCCGGCGGTGCAGAACAAGCTCCTGCGCGTCCTGCAGGAGCGCGAGATCAAGCCGGTCGGCGGCGACCAGGTGGTGAAGGTCGACGTCCGCGTGGTCGCCGCCACCAACAAGGACCTCAAGGCGATGGTGGCGCGCGGCGAGTTCCGCGAGGACCTGTACTGGCGGCTGGCGGTGGTGCCCATCCAGGTGCCGCCCCTGCGCGAGCGGCGCGAGGACATCCCGATGCTCGCCGCCTACATCCTGGCGCGCCGCGCCGGCGCGGCCAAGACCTCGGCGGGAGACGCCGGCCGCTATCCGACCCGCATCTCGGCCAACGCGATGGCGCGCCTGTGCGCCTACCACTGGCCGGGCAACATCCGCGAGCTGGAGAACGTGCTGTCGCGCGCGGCCATCCTGTGCGACGGCGAGACCATCCGCAGCGAAGACCTCGATCTCGCGGGGCTGTCGGTCTCGGTCGGCCCGTCCCCGGCTCCGGCGGTGAGCGCGCCGCACGGCGGTCCGCTGAAGCCGGGCCGCAGCCTGAAGCTCATGGTCGACGACGCGGTGCGCGCGGTCGAGCGCCAGGCCATCCTCGACGCGCTCGAGCGCGCCGGCGGATCGCCGACAAAGGCCGCCGCCTTGCTGGGCATCAGCCGCGCATCGATCTACAACAAGCTCAAGGAGTACGAGATCGCGACATGACGTTCCACGCGGTGGCCAAGCTGTCCGACGTCGGCGCCGGCGACCTCGTCCCGGTCGCGGTCGGCGGCGTCGAGATGGTCCTCTACCGCGTCGGCGACACGCTGTACGCCGCCCAGCGCCGCTGCCTGCACCAGGGGGCCGATCTGTCGGAGGGGCTGGTGCTGCGGGGCGCGATCGTGTGCGCCCGCCACGGCTGGCAGTTCGACGCCCGGACCGGCCAGCACGAGGCGTCGACCGAGAACTGCCTGGTCATGTACCAGGTCGAGGTGCGCGGCGACGAGATCTGGGTCGATCCCACACCGCTCCGGCGAGGAGGTTTCGGATGAGCGAGAGCGAACGCGACAGCGCGAGCGCGATCGAACGGCCCCCGGTCTCGCTGATCGAGGGGGACGGCATCGGTCCCGAGATCACGCGCGCCACCCTGCGCGCGGTCGAGGCCGCCGGCGGGCGAGTCGAGTGGCAGCCGGTGCCGGCCGGGATGGCGGCGGTCGACAGCGAGAAGGACTCGCTGCCGCAGCGCACCATCGATTCGATCGCCGCGAACCGCCTGGCGCTCAAGGGGCCGCTCGGTACGCCGCTCGGCGGCGGCTTCCGCTCGGTGAACGTCACCTTGCGACAGCACTTCGACCTCTACGCCAACGTCCGCCCGGTGCGCACGATGGCGGGCGTGCCGTGCCGCTTCAGCAACGTGGACATGATCATCGTCCGCGAGAACACCGAGGACATCTACGCCGGCATCGAGCACTACGTCGATCCGCGCCGCACCGCCGCCGAGTCGATCGCGGTCATCACGCGGTTCGGCTCGGAGCGCATCGTCACCTACGCCTTCGAGCTGACCCGGCGCCTGGGGCGCCGGAAGATCACGCTGGTCCACAAGGCGAACATCCTCAAGATGTCGAACGGCCTCTTCCTCGAGGTCGGGCGCCAGGTCGCCTCGCGCTTTCCGGACGTCGAGTTCGCCGACATGATCGTCGACGCCACCGCGATGAAGATGGTGACCCGCCCCGAGCAGTTCGACGTGGTCGTGACCATGAACCTGTTCGGCGACATCCTGTCCGACCTGGCCGCCGGCCTGGTCGGCGGCCTCGGCCTCGCCCCGGCCGGCAACTTCGGCGAGGGCAACTGCGCCATCTTCGAGGCCGTGCACGGCACCGCGCCCGACATCGCCGGCCAGGGGATCGCCAACCCGAGCGCGCTCATGCTGTCGGCGGCGATGCTGCTCGACCACGTGGGACAGCCGGAGCCGGCCGCGCGGCTGCGCGCCGGGGTGGCCGCCGCACTGGCCAGCGACGACACGCGCACGCGCGACCTCGGCGGACGCGCCGACACCCAGGGATTCACCGACGCGGTGATCCGCGGGATGGGAATCTAGACCCTACGCCAGGACGACCGAGACGCGCTGCCAGTTGCACAGCAGCGCCTCGACCTCGGCGTGGTGCAGGAAGCCGAGCGCGGCCACGCACTCGCCGATGCGCGCGCCGGGATTCCGGTCCTGCATCTGCAGCGCGCACAGGAGCTGGTGGCGATCGATGACCCGGTTCTCCACCAGGAACTCGCCGAAGGTCATTTCCTTCAGGCCCTCGGCGATCACCTCGAGGCCGCTCTTCGAGGCCGCGAAGAAGTGCTTCAGGTCGTGCTGGTCCTTGTTCGAGCTCATGTTGGCGGGTCCGTCCCTGCGCGGAGCAGTTTCCATACCAGGAGCCCCGGCCAGATTTCCACCACTTGTTGCAGCAGACGGTGGCAACGAGGGCTTCGCCGGCTAACAGTCTTGCCGGGGGCGCGTCCTGAGCTAAGAGATTCCGGTGTCCCGACTCCTCGTCATCGCGGCCCTACTCGTGGCCTGTTCGCGCTCCGAGTCCGAGCAAGAGGCTGTCCGCGTTGAAGTTTTCGATTCGGCGATCGTCCCGACGGCCGCGCCCGCCGCCACCGCCGCAGCCAAGACCGGCCGCGCTGCGCCGGCCCGCTGGGGGCAGCCCTCGAGCAAGCTGGTCGCGGTGCCGAAGAGCACCGCCGCTCTGGTCAAGCTCGAGCGGATCGCCCAGGGCCTCGACAAGCCGCTCGCGCTGGAGGCGGTGCCGGGTGACACCGGCGGGCGGCTGTTCGTGGTCGAGCGCGGCGGGCGCATCCGGATCCTGCGCGGCGGTCGGCTCGATCCGGAGCCGTTCCTCGACATCCGCAAGCGGGTCAGCCGCGACCACGACGAACGCGGGCTCCTGGGCCTCGCCTTTCACCCGGACCACGCCACCAACGGCCTCTTCTACATCAACTTCACCGATCGCGGCGGCGACACCCGGGTCGTCGAGCTGCGAGTCGACCCCGACGATCCCGACCGCGCCGACCCGGCCAGCGAGCGGGCCATCTTCAGCCTCGACCAGCCGTACGCCAACCACAACGGCGGCGGCATCGAGTTCGGCCCCGACCGCAAGCTGTGGATCGGCACCGGCGACGGCGGCGCCGCCGGCGACCCGAAGAGGGCGGGCCAGGACCGGAAGCAACTCCTGGCCAAGATGCTGCGGGTCGACGTCAACGCGAGGAAGCCCGCGGTCGAGATCATGCAGATCGGCCTGCGCAACCCGTGGCGATTCGCCTTCGACTCCGCCACCGGCGATCTCTACATCGGCGACGTCGGCCAGGACCGATGGGAGGAAGTCGACGTCGTCCCGGCCGCCGGCCTGCGCGGCGCCAACCTGGGCTGGAGCCAGATGGAGGGCAACCACTGCTATCGCAAGGAGTGCAAGCCCGACCGCTACCTCGCGCCGGCGGTCGAGTACGACCACCAGACCGGCTGCTCGGTGACCGGCGGCGAGGTCTACCGCGGCAAGGCGATCCCCGAGCTCGACGGCGTCTACTTCTATGCCGATTACTGCACCGCCCTGGTCCGCAGTTTTCGCTGGGCGCGCGGCGCGGTCTACCAGCACTGGAACTGGAAGCCGGTGCTCGACCCGGACTTCAAGCTGTCGACCATCGCGTCGTTCGGCCACGACGGCGACGGCGAGCTCTACCTCGTCACCCTCGACGGCGCCCTGTACAAGCTGGTGCGCGCCGTCCCCGTGTGACGTGACAGGCGCAAAATCCGCGGTGGGTGCCCCTGCGACACGGGGGTAACCCGCGGTGGCCCTTCCGCTCGTCGCGCCACTCGTGCGACGATTTCCCTCTAGCTTGCGGGGGCAATCGATGCGATTTGTCGCGCGCGGCGGGCTGGCCAGCGCCCTGCTGATCGCCGCCGTGTCATGTGGTCGGGTCAAGGCGCCGGGCGGCGGGGACGACGGCGACGGCGACGGCGGACCGGGCGCGGGCGATGGGGCCGCCTTCGATGCGCCCCCGCCGGACGGCTGCCCGACCGACCCGTGCGTCGAGAACCCGTTCGCCTCGACCGGCGCCGACGGACCCTTCGCCCCCGACAGCGACGTCGTGCTGCCGCCGGGGCTCTACAACTTCACCACCATCGACATCCCGGCCGGCGTCACGGTGACGACCGACGGCAACGCGCGGCTCGACCTCCGCGCCAGCGGCGCCGTCGTCGTCGACGGCGTCATCGATGTGAGTGGGGCCGACGGCGGCAGCGGCGGAATCGGGCCGGGCCCCGAGCTGGGGACCGGCTACGACGGCGGAGGCGGGGGCGGGGCGACCGGCAACGCACTGGCGTCAGGTGAGAATGGCCTGTCGACCTGTCCGGTCGGCGGAGTCGGTGGCGCCGGCGGGAACGGCTCCGCCGGGTACCACTACTCGACGACCTGCCCGCTCGAGGCCGGGCGCTCGGGCGGCGGTAGCGGTAGCTCCGTCTGCAGCGGCGGAAGCGGCGGCGGTGGTTTTGCCGGCGGCGGCGGCGGCGGCGGCGGTTACTCCAGCCCGACCAACTTCGGGGGGGGCGGCGCATCGTTCGGTGGCGCGACCGGGGGCAACGGAGGATCGGGCGCGACCGATGGCGCCGGCACCTCTCTGGCCCCTGGTTCCGGCGGCGTCGCTCCGGGCCAGTACCGGGGAGACACCGGAGGCCTCGCGCCGGCCTGTGCGACCGCGGTCGGCGCCAGCGGCGGGGGCGGGTCGATCGGCGCCATCGCGGCGTCGGACCTCGCGGTGGCCACGACGTTCTACGTCGGCTCGGGAGGTGGCGGAGGCGGAGGGGCGTGCGTCGACTACACGCCGTATCCGAGCAATCCAGCCGCCATCGGTACCGGTGCCGGTGGCGGTGGCGGCGGCGGTGGCGCGCTGCGCATCGCCAGCGGTACGCGCATCACCGTCGGACCAGCCGGGGTGCTGCGCGCGGACGGCGGCCGCGGCGGTCGCGGCGGCGCTCTCGGTGGGTCGGGCGGCGGCGGTGGCGGATCCGGCGGAGTCATCTACCTGTCGGCGCCGGGCATCACCGTGGCGGCCGGCGCCAGCCTCACCGCGACCGGTGGGCCCGGCGGTCTCGCCACCGATGGCGGCTCGGATTGCGGCCGCGGTGGCGGGGGCGGGCTCGGGCGCATCCGCCTGTCGGTCGGCGACTGCTCGCTCGAGGGCACCTTCGACCCCCCGCTGGTCGACGGCTGCACCGCGAACATGTCGTCGGCCTCCACGTACATCGCCGAGTACCCCGAATGAAGCTCTCACGGCTCTCCTTCGCCCTGCTGCTGGTCGCCGCCTCGTGCACGCGCGTGAGACGCCCGGGCGGCGACGAGGCTGCCGACGCCGCGCAGACGATCGACGGCGCGCCGCCCGACGCCTTGGTTCCCGACGGCTGCCCGACCGACCCCTGCGTCGAGAATCGCTTCCCGTCGACCGGCGAGGACGGCGCGTTCGCGCCCGAGAGCGACACGGTGCTGCCGCCCGGCCTCTACCACTTCACGACCATCACCATCCCGGCCGGCGTCACGGTGACCACCAACGCCAACGCGCGGCTGGAGCTGCGCGCCGCCGGCGCGATTTCCATCGAGGGCGTGGTCGACCTGAGCGGCGGCCGCGGCGGCGACGGCGGCGCCGGGATGAGCCTGCACTGCTACGCCGGCGGGGGCAGCGGTGGGGCGACCGGCGGCGCGGCGCCGGCCGACAACGGCACGCTCCTGTGCGCGCTGCGCGGGGCCGGCGGCGCGGGCTCCGACGGCACCGACGGGGACGAGGCGATCAACGGGATGTGTCCCGGCCAGGGAGGCTCCTCGGGCGGCGGCGGGGGCGCCGGCGCCTGCAGCGGCGGCAGCGGCGGAGGTGGCTTCGCGGGCGGCGGCGGTGGCGGCGGCTACATGGCCGGCGGGGGCGGTGGCTCCTACGGTGGCGCGTCCGGCGGCAACGGGGGCAGCGCGGGGGGCGACGACCTGGGCACCAGCATGACCGGCGGAACCGGCGGCGCCGCGCCCGGCCCGTACCGCGGGCGCAACGGCGAGGCGGTGGTCTCGTGCGCCTCCTGGCCGTCGGCCAACGGCGGCGGCGGTTCGATCGGCGCCATCGCGGCGAGCGACCTGGCGGTCGCGACCACCTTCTACATCGGCTCGGGCGGTGGCGGCGGCGGCGGCCAGTGCAACGCCTGCTACAACGGCAGCGGCGGCGGCGGCGGCGGCGGTGGCGCGCTCCGCATCGCCAGCGGGACGCGAATCACCGTCGGCAGCGCCGCGGCGATCCTGGCCGACGGCGGGGACGGCGGCAACGGCATCGACTACCCCGGCGCCAGCGCCGGCGGCGGTGGATCGGGCGGCGTCATCTACCTGTCGGCGCCGGCCATCGAGGTGGCGGCAGGCGCGACCATCACCGCGACCGGCGGCGACGGCGGCACCAGCGGCGCCGCTGGCGTGTGCGGGACCGCCGGCAACGGGGGCCTGGGCCGGATCCGCCTGTCGGTCGCCACCGCCGACTGCTCGCTCGCGGGCACCTTCGACCCGCCGCTGGCCGACGGCTGTACGGTGAACGCGTCGTCCGCCTCCACGTACATCGCCGAGTTCCCGGAGTAGCTAGCCGGCGCGTCGGGCCAGGTCGATGGCGATGGTGCTGGCGCCGCCCAGCTCGGCCGCGGCGGCCGGACGCGCGCGCAGCGCATCGCCGTGCTCGCGCCACCAGGCGCGCGCCGCCGCTTCGCTCCAGCCGCCGGCGTCGGCGCAGGCGAGGAGGGCAGCGCGCAGGGCGCGCGCGCCGGCCGGCCGCCCGGCCGGATCCTTGCACAGGCAGGCGAGGATCAGCCGCTCGAGATCGTCGGGCAGCACCCGGCCGAGCCGGCCGGAGGGCGGCACCGGATCGCTGTGCAGATGGTGGCTGCAGACCTCCAGCACCGTGCGCCCGCCGAACACCTCGTGCCCGGTCAAGAGGAAGTAGCCGACCGCGCCGAGCGCGTACAGGTCGGTGCGCGGGTCGACCAGCTCGGGGCTGGTGATCGCCTCCGGCGCCATGTACTGCGGCGTTCCGGCGATCGCCTCGGCGTCGGTCAACGCCTCCAGCGTGCGCGGCTCGGCCGTGACCGCGCTGGTCGCCACCGACTTGACCAGCCCGAAGTCGACCACCTTGGCGACGTCTGCCTGGCCGCCCTGCTCGGTGACGAGGATGTTGGCCGGCTTGATGTCGCGGTGGATGAGCCCGACCCCATGCGCCTCGGTCAGGGCGCCGGCGCACTGCTCGAGGATGTGAATGACGCGGGCAGGCGGCATGGCGCCGCAGGTCGCGACCATCTGCGCCAGGCTGGCGCCGTCGAGGAACTCCATCGCGTAGTAGAAGATGCGGTCCGGCGTGCGGCCGTAGTCGAAGACGCGCACCGTGTTGGGATGGGTGAGCAGCGCGGTGAGCTGCACCTCGCGCTCGAAGCGGGCCACGTCTCCCTCGCCGAGCCGGTCGGGCGGCAGGAGCTTGATCGCGGTGGGGCGGCGCAGCATGGCGTGGCTCGCCCGGTAGACCTCTCCCATGCCGCCGCTGCCGATCTTCTCGTGCAGGGTGTACTGGCCGAGACGGCGGGCGTCGCGCACCTGGGCGCGCAGGCCGTAGATCACCTTCGACGCCGCCGTCGCCAGGATGACCGCGGTCGCCCACCACAGGGTCGCGACCACCGCGCCGCGCAGCGCCGCCTCGCTCGCCGAGACGCGGAACGAGCCGGCGGCCGCAGCCGTGTAGATGGTCGGGTCCTGGCCGTGGCGGGTGACCAGGAACGCCGTCGGCACCACGACCAGCCCGACCAGGAGCCCGATGACGAGGGTCCGCCGGGCCGTGCTCGGCACGTAGATCGAGCGGCCCACCAGGTACACCGTGAACGCCTGGACCACGATGATGTCCGGCCGGGCCGAGTAGGGAATGTAGAAGGCCATCGCGGTCAGGCAGAGGCTGCCGAGCCCGAACCCGATCATCTCGGTGGCGCGCACGAAGGTGAGCGAGCGCGGCCGCCCGCGAAGGAGCAGCCAGCCCGAGGCCGTCACCGCGATCGCGCCGGCCTGGAAGATCAGATAGCCGGTCCCTTCCTGCTGTTCGCGGGCGAGCAGGACCGCCAGGACGCGCCAGGTGAAGAACAGGACGAACACGACCGAGACCAGGAGCGCGAAGCCCGCGACCCGGCGCTGCACGAACGCGCGCACGTCGTCGGAGGTGTGGGCGCCTTCGTCGGCGGAGTAGGCCGCCGACCGGCTGGCGGCCGACATCGCCCGCGCCATCACGTCGATCTTCGCCACGGCGTCGGCCGAGTATAGCGCGGCGCGGTGTGCCGGCCGGACCTGGTGTATCCTCGCCGCAGATGACGTCGCGGTCGATCCCCGCGCTGCTCGCGGTCGCGCTCGCCACCGCAGCCGGATGCGAGGGCGTGCCGTCGCTCCTGTGCGACCGGGCGCGCGTGGTGTGGCCGTTCTTCGAGGTCGACGCCAGCGACGACATCAGTGACGACGAAGGCATCCAGATCGACATCGACCTCAACACCTCCTACCTGCCCGGCTCGGTCGCAACCCTGGTCATCGAGCCGGAGGAGGGGGATCCGGTCGCGCACCCGAGCTCGGAGGTGGTCGGAGACGACGGGATGCTGCACTTCCGCGCCGTCACCGTGCCGCTCGGCCGCGTCCACCTGTCGCTCTCGGTCGTCAACGAGTGCGGCGAGGGCTCGAGCCGCCGCGAGCTGTTCGTCTGGGACGGGCTGGGCTACCCGGAGTGCACGCTCACGCTCTCGGCCGAGCCGGACATGGACACCCTGCTGGCGCCGCTCGGCGTCCTGCGCGCCGAGCACGACGGAGATCCCGGCCGCGCCGGCGTCCAGCTGTCGGTGCACGTCGCCACCGGCCGGCCGGACATGCAGGTCCTCCTCTTCGTCCTCGACCTGGGGAGCGGCGAGGAGGCGAAGCTCGAGCAGGAGAGCGGCGACGATCGCGGGGCCGACTACGACCTGACGCTGCGCGAGGGGGAGCACGCGCTGCGCGCGGTGTGCCACTGGACTCCGGCCGACCTGGCTCCGTCGTCGGTGACCCGCCATCTCTTCGTCGATACCCGGCCGCCGACCTGCGCGCTGCTCGAGCCGACCTCGCGAGTGGTCGCCAGCGACGATGTCGACGACCAGCAGCCCGGCGTGCAGTTCCTCATGCGCGGGCGCTCCACCTCCGGCGACGTCGCCGGGGCAGCGGCCACCTTCACCGTCGACGGCACCGAGTTCGACGGCGGAACGCTCGACGCCGCCGGCCGCGCGGAGGTGATCGCGACCCTCGACTTTCAGGCCGGTCAGCCCGAGGACATGAGCTTCGAGACCAGCGACCAGGCCGGCAACCCCTGCACCGCCAGCGACACCTTCTGACCGCTCGGCGGCGCTTCACTCGGGAGCGATCTCGCACACGATGCTGGCGGTGGTGGTGTCGCACGGGACATCGCGCCACTTTCCGGTCGCCAGGGCGATGACGGCGCAGTCCTCCTCGTTGTCCTCGGGCGAAAGATTGTCGTTCGGCTCGTCCTGGCCCCACAGGTAGCTCAGCGGCGGCTGGCCGGTGGAGAGCCACACCCAGTCGTCGTAGACCTCGGATGCGTCGGAACCCTGCACCAGTCCGATCCACAGCTCTTGCGCGTTGTACGCCTGCGTGCAGGCGAGCTCCTCGATCGTCTCGGTCTCGAGCATCTTGCGCCCGCTCCCACTGCAGATCTCGTTCGCGGTCTGGTACGGGGTCTCGTCCAGGCAGCTCAGGTAGCAGGAGTCCGAGCCGCTGCACGTGAAGAACGTGCAAAACTCAGGGGGCACGCCGGCGCATGGGTCGCCCGCGTCGGCGCCGTCGTCACCCGCGTCGGCGCCGTCGTCACCCGCCTTGCTGTCGGGCGGCGCGGACAGACACCCGGTGCCCACCACCAGCGCGAGGATCATCCCCTGGGCCCGGCGCACCAGGCCATTGTCGCAGACCCGCGCGGTCAGGAGGCGGCGTTGCGTCGCGAGGGCGGCGGCGGCTCGGGCGGCTGGACGCGCGGCACCACCGGCGGATGGACGCCGGTCGTCGTCGGCACCGCCTCCGCCCCGGCCAGCGCCACCTCGAGCGCCTGGCCGATCCGGCTCACGAAGACGATCTCGAGCTCGCGCAGGACCTCGCCCGGGATGTCGGCCAGATCCTTGCGGTTCCGCTCCGGCAGGATGACCGTCCGGATACCGGCCCGGTGGGCGGCGAGCACCTTGCCCTTGATTCCGCCGACCGGCAGGACCAGGCCGCGCAGCGTCACCTCGCCGGTCATCGCCACGTCGGAGCGGACCGGCACGTCGCTGAACAGCGACACCAGGGCGGTGGCGAGCGCCAGGCCGGCCGACGGGCCGTCCTTCTTGACCGCGCCGCTCGGCACGTGGACGTGGATGTCCGCCTCGGCGAACCGGACGGACGGAATGCCGAGCTCCTCGGCGTGCGAGCGCACCCACGACAGGGCGGCGCGCGCGCTCTCCTCCATGACGTCGCCGACCTGGCCGGTCAGCTTCACGTCCCCCTTGCCCGGCATGTGGCGGGTCTCGATGAACAGGAGATCGCCGCCGGTCGGCATCCAGCCGAGCCCGGTCGCGACCCCGACCGACGCCACGCTGTCCGCCACCTCGGAGAAGAAGCGCGGCGGCCCCAGGATGCCGGCGATGTCGTCGTGCCCGATGACGATGCGGGCGGGAGCCCGCTCGCCCGCGGCCAGCTCGACCGCCGCGCTCCGGCACAGGGTGCCGATCTCGCGCTCGAGGTTGCGCACCCCGGCCTCGCGCGTGTAGTGGCGGATGATGTCCATCAGCGCCTCGTCCTGGACCTCGAGCCGTTCGCGCTCGATGCCGTGCTCCGCCATCTGCTTGGGCAGGAGGTGGAGCCGCCCGATGGCCAGCTTCTCCCGGTCGGTGTAGCCCGGCAGATGGATGACCTCCATCCGGTCGTAGAGCGGGCTCGGGATGGTCTCGATCGAGTTCGCGGTGGCCAGGAACATGACCTGCGACAGATCGATGCCGACCTCGAGGTAGTGATCGACGAACTCGCCGTTCTGCTCGGGATCGAGCACCTCGAGCAGCGCCGAGGCCGGGTCGCCCCGCAGGCTGTTCGACAGCTTGTCGATCTCGTCGAGCACGAAGACCGGGTTCATGCTGCCGGCCTTCTTGAGGCCGTTGACGATCCGCCCCGGCAGCGCGCCGACGTAGGTCCGCCGGTGGCCGCGGATCTCGGCGTCGTCCCTGACTCCGCCCAGCGAGGCGCGCACGTACTTGCGCCCCAGCGCGGCGGCGATCGAGCGGCCGAGCGAGGTCTTGCCGACCCCGGGAGGGCCGACCAGGCACAGGATGGGGCCGTGCTTGTCGGGCGCCAGCTTCCTGACCGCGATGAACTCGAGGATGCGCTTCTTCACCTTCTCGAGGCCCGCGTGGTCCGCCTCCAGGATGGCCCGCGCGGCCGGCACGTCGAGCGTGTCGACCGTCGTCTCGCCCCAGGGCAGGTCGAGCAGCCACTCGAGGTAGGTGCGCGCCACGTTGTGCTCGGGCGACGACGCGCCGGCCTGGCGCATCTTCTTCACCTGCTTGAGGGCGGCCTTGCGCGCCTCCTCGCTCAGCTTCTTCTCGTCGATGCGCTCGAGGTAGGCGGTGAGCTCGTTCTCGTCGTCGGCTTCGCCGAGCTGCTCGCTGATCGCCTTCATCCGCTGGCGCAGCACTCGCTCGCGCTCCTCCTTGGACATCTCCTCGACCAGCTGATCGCGGATGTCCTCCTTCATCTTGAGGACCTGGCCGAGCCGCTCGAGCGGCGGCAGCACCCGCCGCAGGCGGGCCACCACGTCCGGCTCGCGCAGGAGCGCGATGAGGTCGTCGCGCTCGAGCTGCACGTGGGCGGCGGCCATGTCGGCCAGATCGTCCGGGTCGTCGACCTCGTCGAGGCCCTCGCGCACGTTCTCCGCCGAGGTGTCGGCCTGCTCGGCCAGGATGTCGGCCAGGGCCCGGCGGGTCCGCTCGACCAGCGCGTCGGCCTCCTCGACGTCGGGTGGCACCACGGTGGCCATCGAGCTGGTGTGGGCGTGGAGGTAGCTACCGGCGCTCTCGACCTTGTCGAGGTGGACGCGGGCGCCGCTCCGGACGATGACCGTGTAGCGGGTTGCCGATTGCCGCGCCATCTGCACGATCTCGGCGAGGACGCCGACGTCGACCAGATCGTCCGATCTCGGCACATCGACCCGCGGGTCCTTCTGCGGGACGAGCAGGATGGTCGAGCCCTCGGCCATCGCGGCGTCCACCGCGGCGATGGATGCCCGCCGCCCGACCTCGAGCGGGGTCACCACGCCCGGCAACACCACTTCCTTGCGGGTGGTGAGGATGGGGATCGGCCTGTCGGCCTGCTGGATGGGTTCGCTCATTTGTCTCCGCCTCGCGCGCCCCGGGCGCGCGCCATGAAACTGACGATAAGGCGCTTTGCTTCCTCGTCCAGTTGCTTCGGCACGTCGATCTGGACGGTGACGAAGTGGTCGCCGCGCTTGCCGCCCGGCGAGACCGCCCCCTTGCCCTTGAGTCGCAGCTTGACGCCGCTCGAGGTGCCGGGCGGGATCTTCACGCTGGCGCGGCCGTCGAGCGTCGCCACTCCGACCACCGTGCCGAGCACGGCCTGGTCGATGGACAGACGGACGTCCGAATGGACGTCGTCGCCCTTCTGAGTCGCCTGCGATCCGTCGGACAGACGCATCTTGCGCTCGGTCGGTGGCTCGGGCGGCCGGCTGCGCCGCCGCGGCTCCTCCTCCCCGGCGAAGTCGAACGGAGAGCCGAAGGGCATGCCTTCGAAGCCGGGGGCGCCGCCCATGAAGTCGCCACGGAATCCGCCGCCGCCGCCGCCCTGCGTCGAGTACACCTTGTACTGCACCCGCGGCCCGGCGCTCCCGCCGCCCGACCGCCCGCCCGGCGCGCCGCCGCCGAACATCTGGGCGAACAGCTCGCCGAGGTCGAACGGCACTCCGCCGCCGCCGCCGCCGCCGTCGCCGCCCATGCCGGGGAAGCCCTGCCGCTTCATGGCGTCGTACTTGGCCCGCTTGTCAGGGTCGCCGAGGATGTCGTACGCGGTCGACACCTCCTTGAAGCGGTCCTCCTTGCTCTTGTCGCCGCCGGTCGAGTCCGGGTGATACCTCTTGGCCAGCTTGCGGTAGGCCTTCTTGATCTCCTCCGGGCTGGCGTCCGGCTTCACGCCGAGGGCTTCGTATGGGTCACGGGTCGGCACGGCTCAGGCTGCCTCACTCGCTGCTCCGCCTTTCTGGAAGCGGAGGTGGTCGCCATCGACCTCGGCCACGATGCGGTCGCCCGGGCCGAACGTGCCGGCGAGGAGCGCGGTCGCCAGCGGGTCGATGAGGTTCTTCTGGATGCTGCGCTTGAGCGGGCGCGCCCCGTAGATGGGGTCGAAGCCGCGCTCGGCGAGGAGCTCGATGGCCGGCTGGGTGAGCTCGAGCTGGAGCCCGCGGTCGCGCAGCAGCTCGGCGAACCGCGCCACCTGGATCCCGACGATCGCGTCCATCTGCTCGCGCCGGAGCGGCTCGAAGAAGATGATCTCGTCGATGCGGTTCAAGAACTCGGGCCGGAAGGTGGCGCGCAGCTCATCCTCCACCCGCCGCTCGATCGACTTCCGGTTGTCGGGCGCCAGCTCGCGCAGGTGCTGCGAGCCGACGTTCGAGGTCATGATGACGAGCGTGTTCCTGAAATCGACCGTCCGGCCCTGGCCGTCGGTCAGCCGGCCGTCGTCGAGCACGCCGAGCAGCACGTTCCACACGTCGGGATGCGCCTTCTCGATCTCGTCGAGCAGGATCACAGAATAGGGTCGCCGTCTGACCGCCTCGGTCAGCTGGCCGCCCTCGTCGTAGCCGACGTAGCCGGGAGGCGCGCCGACCAGGCGCGACACGGTGTGCTTCTCCTGGTACTCGGACATGTCGATCCTGACCATCGCGTGCTCGTCGTCGAACAGGAACGCGGCGAGCGCGCGGGCCAGCTCGGTCTTGCCGACCCCGGTCGGGCCGAGGAAGAGGAACGAGCCGATCGGGCGGTTGGGGTCCTTGAGCCCGGCGCGGGCCCGCCTGACCGCCGACGCCACCGCGGTGAGCGCGGCGTCCTGTCCGATGACGCGCAGGCGCAGGCGGTCCTCCATCCGGCCCAGGCGATCCATTTCCCCCTCGAGCATCCGGTCGACCGGGATGCCGGTCCACTTCGAGACCACCGCGGCGATGTCGTCCTCGGTGACCTCCTCGCGGAGGAATCCGGCGCCGCCCTGCAGCTCGTCGAGCGCCGCCTTGTCGGCCGCGATCTTCTTCTCGAGCACGGGCACCCGTCCGAACCTGAGCTCGGAGGCGCGGGCGAAGTCGCCGGCCTTCTGCAGCCGCTCGGCCTCTCCCCTGATCTCCTCGAGCTCCTTCTGGGCGTCCCGCAGGCGATGGATGAGATCGCGCTCGCTCTGCCACTGCGCGGTCAGCGAGGCCACCTTCTCCTTGAGCTCGGCGATCTCGCGCTTGACCTCGGGCAGCCGCTCCTTGGACCGGCGGTCCTTCTCCTTCTCGAGCGCGGCCCGCTCGACCTCGAGCGTGGCGATACGCCGGTTGATGAGATCGATCGGCGTCGGGACGCTCTCGATCTCCATCTTGAGCCGCGAGGCGGCCTCGTCGACCAGGTCGATGGCCTTGTCCGGCAGCTGGCGGCCGGTGATGTATCGGTTCGACAGCCGCGCCGCCGCCACCAGCGCGGCGTCCTGGATCCGGATGCCGTGGTGGACCTCGTAGCGCTCCTTGAGCCCGCGCAGGATGGCGAGGGTGTCCTCCACCGTCGGCTGCTCGACGAAGATCGGCTGGAAGCGGCGCTCGAGCGCCTTGTCCTTCTCGATGTGCTTCCGGTACTCGTCGAGCGTGGTGGCGCCGATGCAGCGCAGCTCGCCGCGCGCCAGCGCCGGCTTCAATAGATTCGCCGCGTCGACCGCGCCCTCGGCGGCGCCGGCCCCCACCATGGTGTGGAGCTCGTCGATGAACAGGACGACGTTGCCGCCGGCGGCCTGGATCTCCTTCAAGACCGCCTTGAGGCGATCCTCGAACTCGCCGCGGTACTTGGTGCCGGCGATGAGCGCGCCCATGTCGAGCTCGAGGATGCGCTTGTCGCGCAGGGACTCCGGGCAGTCGCCCTCGGCGACCCGGCGCGCGATGCCCTCGACGATGGCGGTCTTGCCGACGCCGGCCTCGCCGATGAGGACCGGATTGTTCTTGGTCCGCCGGCTGAGGATCTGCATGGCGCGGCGGATCTCCTCGTCGCGCCCGATGACCGGGTCGAGCTTGCCCTGCTGGGCCAGCCGCGTGAGGTTGCGGGTGTAGCGCTCGAGCGCCTCGTACTTGCCCTCGGGATCCGGATCGGTGACCCGCTGGCTGCCGCGGATCTCGCCGAGCGCTTTCATGGCGGCGTCGTAGGTCACTCCGGCCGACTTGAGCGCCGCGCCGGTGCCGCCGTGCTTGCCGTGCAGCATCGCGAGCAGGAAGTGCTCGGTCGAGATGTAATCGTCCTTGAACTTGTCCGCCTCCTTGGCGGCTCCCTCCCACAGGTTCTTGAGCTGGCGGGAGACCTGGACGTCGAGGGTCGAGCCCTGGACCGCCGGCATCTGCGCATAGAGCCGCTCGAGCTCACGGGTGACGACGGCCGGATCGGCCCCCACCCGGCTGAGCAGGCGGGGAACCAGGCCGTCCTCCTGGGCGAGGAGCGCCCCCAGGAGGTGCTCCGGCTGCACCTCGGCGTGGCTCAGTTTCATCGCAAGATCACGAGCTTGCGTCACAGCTTCCTGGGCTTTGACGGTCAGGCGGTCGATACGCATGGCGACCTCGAACGTAATCACCATGACGAAACCGTCAAGGGAAACGAGGGTCAGTGCCGATCAGCGCGCGCGGCCGAAGTAGCGGTCGATGCGGCCGAGAAGCCGCTTCGCCTTCTTCCGGGCCACGTCGTTTTCCGGACCCAGGTCGGCGGCGGTCGCCGGATCACTCGGCGGCGGCGCGGCCAGCACCGCCTTGAGGTGGGTCTCGAAGGAGCGCCGGTCCCGGGCCCGCCGGTCGAGGAACTCGGCGGTGAACAGCTGCGTGGTCAGGAACTGGGGCGCCGAGCGCGCCGCGGTGTCGAAGTGGGCGCGCGAGCGGTTGAGGCTGCCGCCGACCAGGGCCGGCGCCGCCGCATAGTAGATGCCGAGCAGCCGGTCGGCGCCGCGATAGAAGTAGTCGGGGTCGATGCGGTGGAGGTGCTCGACGCAGGCGAGGATCCTGGTGCGCGCGCTGAACAGCGCGCCGTAGCCGTCGGCGCGCGCCCAGGACGCCAGGTTGGAGACGTACCAGTAGACCAGCGGCGCGGCGTCCTTGCGCATCACGCGGACCGCGTCCTCGAGATCGATGCCGCCCGCCAGCCCCTGCTCGAACGCGCGCGAGCGCGCAGCCATGCCGCGCAGCGCCAGCTGGTAGCCGCGGCGCAGGAGGCGGACATAGCGCCCGGCAGCGGCGCGATCGACCGCGTCGTCGGCGTCGAACGGGTAATCGCCCCCCATGGCGACCATGCCGACATGGGCGTCGGCCTGGAAGAAGTAGGCGCGCGACAGACGGGCGTAGGTCTGCCAGTCGTCGTCCTTGATGGCGACCGCCTTGTGCCAGCGTGCGGCGGCGGCCGCCACCGCGGCCGGGTCGGCGCGTCGCTTCCAGAACGCGTCCCCCTCGGCGACCAGCTTCTTGTGCTCCGCCACCTCCTCGGCCGACAGCGTCTTGCGCTCGATGCCGTGGTCGAGCCGATAGGAGCTCGACCCGCTGCAGCCCCAAGGGCCGCCGATTAGAACCGCCAAAGCCGCCAAACGCGCCAAACTCAGAATCTGGTTGGGTTCGCTTCCAGGCGCCGAGGCATACCCCCCAAAAAACTTTGGCGGCTTTGGCGCATTTGGCGGTTCAACCAAGGGCATGGGGGCTAGGGACGCGGATTTGGCCAGGCGCCGGCGAGGATTCGGGCGGATTCGTCGCGCGGCGCGCGGCGCTCGAGCTCGGCGCGCACCGCCGCCGGATCGAAGCCGGCCGCCAGTGCCAGGCTGAGCGCGGCCGATACCAGGTTGCGCGCCAGCGGAGCGCCTTCGCGGCGCACCTCCTCGATGAGCGCCTCGGCCAGGGCGGGCGCCGCCGCGGCCGCGAGGAAGTGGGCGACCCCGATGGCCAGCGGCTCGGCGCCGCGCATGCTGGCGATGAGCATGACGCCGCCCAGCGTGTCCATCGCGACGCTCGACTCGGCCAGGGCGCCGCGGCGGTCGAGGTCGCGGGCGACGTCGAGCAGGTTCTTCTGATCCCCGGTGTGCCAGTAGAACTCGAGCAGCCGGCGCAGCGTCGGCAGGTGGTCGGGGTCGAGATCGATCGCCTTGAGATAGGAGTCGGCCGCCAGATCGGAGTCGCCCAGGCCGCGCCGGCAGAGCTCGCCCAGCCGGTAGAGCAGCTCGGCGCGCTGGCCGGGCGCCGGGGTGAGCGCGATGAGCTGGCGAAGGACGCGGGCACCGGATGGGTGGTCGCCGGTCTCGCTGTAGAGGCCGAGCAGGCTGGACAGCGCGGTGATGGAGCGCGGCTCGTCGGCCAGCACCTGCTCGTAGAAGGAGATGGCGGTCCGGCTGTCGCCGCTGCGCTGGCACAGCTCGGCCAGCTGCAGGCGGGCGGCGCGGACGGCGCGCACGTCGTCGAGCGGGATGAGATCGAGCAGCGCGCGCGAGGCGGCGATGGCGCGCGGCAGATCGCCGACCCGCAGGGCGGTGCGCGACACGGCGGTGAGCGCCTGGCGGTTGCCCGGGTGCAGGCGGACCGCCTCGCTGAAGCAGGCGCAGGCCTCCTGATCGCGGCCGAGCACCTCGGCGATCTCGCCGCGCCGGCTGTAGAGGATGTCGGGGGCGAGCGAGGCGCTGTGCGGGTCGAGCCGGTGGTAGAGCTCGCGCGCGCGCAGCCAGTCGCCGCCCAGGTAGGCGATCTCGGCCAGCGCCTCGAGCGCGCCCGGGTGGCCCGGCGCCGCCGACAGCGCCTGCTCGTAGGCGCTGGCCGCCGCGGTCTGGTCGCCGACCTGGCGATCGTAGAGGCGGCCGAGGTCGACCAGGAGGTTGGCGCGCTCGAGCGGATCGGCCACCGCAGCGGCGCGCGCCTGCAGCAGATCGGCCAGGGTGCGCCAGTTGCCGTGGGCGGTGGCGTGGTTGCGCAGCGCCAGGAACGCCGACAGATCGGAGCGGTCGAACTCGAGGAGGGCAGCGGCGTGGTGCTCGAGGGTCACGTTGTCGCCGGTGGCGCCGGCCAGCTCGATGATCTGGCGGTGGAGATCGCCGATCGCCTCCGGGTCGCGGGTCCGGCGCAGGCGATCCTCGAGCAGGCGGATGCGCGAGCTCGGCTCCGAGGCGGTCGGCGGGGCGGGCAGGTCGTCGTCGTCGGCGGCCGCGTCGGCCTCTTCCCGCAGGCGGCGCGACTCGCCGGTCGCGCCTGCGCGCTCGGCGGCGGCCGCCGCATGGCGGAGGAGGATGGCGCGCTCGCGCTGGTCGCGCGCGGCGGCGGCGGCACGTTCGAAGGTGGCGGCGGCCTCGAGATGGCGGCCGGCCATCTCGTAGAGGCGGGCGAGCGGGCGCGGCGCAGCGGGGATGAGCGGGTCGAGCGCGAGCGCCTGCTCGTAGCAGCGCATCGCCTGCGGCGCGTCGAGCAGCTTCTCGTCGTAGATGAGGCCGAGCTCGTTGAACAGGGCGGCGCGCTCGCCGTCGTCGGGGGCGGCGGCGATCTCGCGGTAGATGAGCTCGGCGGCCAATCCCCACTCGCCGCGGGTCATCGCGATGGTGCGGAGCGCGTGGGCGACGTCGCCCGACTCCGGGTGGTTGGCGAACGCTTCCTTGAGGCAGCGGTAGGCCTCCGCCTCGCGGTGCATGAGGTCGCGGTAGAGCTTGGCGCGGCGGAACCACAGGCCGGCGCGGAACTGGCGGTCCTCGGCGGCGACGATCATGCGGCCGAGCACCTCGCTCACCGCTTCGGCGTCGCCGCGCTCGAGGTAGAGCCGCTCGAGCGCCTCGAGCGGGCGGAGATCGGCCGGCGCTTGCGCCCACAGCTCCTCGTAGCGGGCGGCGGCGGCCTCGAGCGCGCCGGCTTTCTCCAGATCGACGGCGGCCGCCAGGCCCTCGTCGAGCGCCGGGCTCTGCTGCACCAGCAGGGTGCCGGCTGAGTCGCGGTCCTGTTCGCGGATGACCTCGACCGGGGCGAGCTCCTCACCGCGCTCGAGCCGCTCGAGGTCCGACTCCACCTGCGCGGCCGCCACCTGGTCGCCCAGCGCGTCGCGGTAGATC
>Ga0111539_10002646_pt1 | contig 23736 bp, 19 predicted proteins | sample RhiMethybrSRZTD1_FD_79667 | JGI IMG/M metagenome (GOLD analysis project Ga0111539, IMG submission 79667) | Populus rhizosphere microbial communities from Tennessee, USA - Rhizosphere MetaG P. TD hybrid SRZTD1 (version 2) (version 2) | ecosystem: Host-associated > Plants > Roots > Rhizosphere >...
CGAGCGCGATGGCCCCGCCGTTCACGTTGAGCTTGTCCCACTCGATGCCGAGGTGCTTGGCCGACGGGACGACCTGGGCGGCGAACGCCTCGTTGATCTCCACGAGGTCGATGTCGTTGATGGTCATGCCCGCCCGCTTCATCGCCTGGCGGCAGGCCTCGACGGGGCCGAGGCCCATGATCTCCGGGTTGAGGCCGGTCACACCGGACGAGACGATGCGGGCCAGCGGGGTCAGGCCCAGCTCGGCGGCCTTCGTGTCGCTCATGACGATGACGGCGGCGGCGCCGTCGTTGAGCGGGCAGGCGTTGCCGGCGGTGATCTCGCCGTCGGGGCGGAACACCGGCTTCAGCTCGGACAGCTTCTCGACGGTCGTGCCGGCGCGGGGGCCGTCGTCCTTCGTCACGACGGCGCCCGACGGCGTGGTGATCGGCGTGATCTCGCCGTCCCAGTAGCCGTTCTCCTGGTTGGCCGAGGCGAGCTGCTGGCTGCGGGCCGCGAACTCGTCCATGTCGCGGCGGGCCACGTTCTCCTTGAGCCGCACGTTCTCGGCGGTCTGGCCCATGGCGATGTAGACGTCGGGCAGGCCGTCGAACGGCGTCCACGAGTCGGCGCCGTTGGCGAGCTCCGCCGTGCGGGCCTCGGCGTCGGCGACGAGGGGGTTGTGGGGGCCGCTGTCGGCCATGCCGTTCATGAACCGGCTGACGGTCTCGACGCCGGCGGCGACGAACACGTCGCCCTCGCCGGCCTTGATGGCGTGGGCGGCCATGCGGATCGCCTGGAGCGACGACGAGCAGTACCGGTTGATCGTCACGCCGGGGACGTCGGCGAGGCCGGCGAGGATGGCGGAGACGCGGGCGAGGTTGTAGCCCGACTCACCGGCCGGCTGGCCGCAGCCGAGGATGAGGTCGTCGATCTGGGTGCGGTCGAGCTCGGGGATCTTGTCGAGCGCGGCCTTGACGATCGTGGCGGTCAGGTCGTCGGGCCGGACCTCGGTGAGCGAACCCTTCATGGCCCGCCCGATGGGGCTGCGGGCCGTCGAGACGATGACAGCGTCGGTCATGGCGATTGGTCCTCCTGCACGGATCCGTTCCGCGATGTCTAGTGATGTTACCGGTCGGTCACCAACCCGGCCGTTCCGAGCGTGACCGCCCGGGTGCGCTGGGTCACGGGTGGTCGTGCGCCGGACCGGGGCCGGCGCCGTCGCCCGGTCGGGCCCCCGGGTCGCCGGCCTCGCGGGGGCCGCCGGGTGGGGTGGCGGGGTCGCCGGGGGGACCGGCGCCGGCATGGGCATGGTGGACGTGGTGGCCCTGCTCGAGCCACCGCCGGAACCCCGCGGCGTTCGAGTGGATGCCGTTGAGGGTCTCGAGCTTGTCGCGCTGGGCGGGGTCGACGTCGTCGAGGTCGGCGTCGAACTCGGCCGCCAGGGCCTCGGCGATGTCGCGGTCGGCGCGCCAGGCCGCCTCGGCGACCTCGGCCCAGCGCACGAGGGTCTGCTGCGCCTCGTCGAGGATCTCGCCGGGGTCGGGGACCAGGCCGAAGTGGGCGAGCGCGATGCCGGCCGGCCGCCGGTCGGCGAAACGCCGGAGCGAGGTGATCGCCTGGTCGAGGTCGAAGTCGGGCGGGGGCGTGGCCGGGCGCAGCACGCCGACGTCGGGCAGCCGCACGCCCACCGCGTCGCCGGCGAACAGCACCCCCGAGTCGCTGTCGTGGAGGGCGAGGTGGTGCTTGGCGTGGCCCGGCGAGTCGACGGTGGTGAGGGTGCGGTTCGACGACACCACCACCTCGTCGCCGTCCTCGAGCACCTGCACCCGCGCCGCGTCGGTGGGGGTGAGCCGCCCGTACAGCGAGTCGAGGAGGTCGCCGTAGACCATGGCCGCGCTGGACACGAGCTTGGTGGGGTCGACCAGGTGGCGGGCCCCGCGCTCGTGGACGTACACCGCGGCCCGGGGGAACGCTGCGGCCACGTCACCCACGCCGCCCGCGTGGTCGAGGTGGATGTGGGTCACGGCCACGCCCGCCAGGTCGTCGGGGGCGACGCCCAGGTCGTCGAGCGCCGCCAGCAGGTGCGGGACCGACGTCTGGCTGCCGGTCTCGACCAGGACGGGCGCGTCGCCGGTGATCAGGTAGCCGGCCGTGACCTGGTGCCAGCCCCCGAGCAGCGTGTCGATCTGCAGGACGCCCGGTGCGATCTCGGTGTGCACGTCACCCCCTCGGTGCGCCCGCCCGGATCGCGGCCACGCTATCGGCGCGAGCGGTGGTCCGTTCCCGGCACGGGTCGTCCCGCGCTCCGCACGTGAGGGGGCGGGCCCCGCCGGCGGGCACCGCTGGCGGTTGGCCCAGGCTGTCTCACCCCGTCGCTACCGTGGCGAGCGCATGGCCAGACGTCCCTCGTCCCCGTCCCGGCGCAGCGCCGTCCCCGGCGCTCCGGTCGCGGCGTCCACGCCCACCCTGTGGGACGACGCCGGCGACCCCACGTGGTCGGTCCCCGAGCTGGGCGAGGCCATCGCCCTCCACGTGCGCACCGCCTTCCCCGACGAGGTCTGGGTGCGGGGGGTGATCCGCAACCTCAACCCCGGGCGGCGGGGCGGCACGGTGTGGTTCGACCTCGTCGAGCCCGCGCCCGACGGCGACCTGTCCCGGCCCCCGGTGGCGTCGCTGCCGGTGGTGCTGTTCGACATGTCCCGGCGGCGGGTGAACGCCCGCCTCACCGACGCCGGCGGCGCCGTGCGCATGACCGACGGCACCGAGGTCCGGTTACGCGGGCGGCTCACCTACTACGAGCGGGGCGGGCGCCTGCAGCTCACGATGTCCGACATCGACCCCGCCTTCACCCTCGGGCGCCTGGCGGCCGACCGCGACCGCCTGCTGCGGCTGCTCGACGGCGAGGGGCTGCTCGGGCGCCAGGCGGCGCTGCCGCGCCCGCTCCTGCCGCTGCGCCTCGGGCTCGTCACCAGCCACGGCAGCGCAGCCGAGCACGACGTGCTCGACGAGCTGCGGCGCTCGGGCATCGGGTTCTCGATCGTGCGGGCCGACGTGCGGGTGCAGGGTGCCCACGCGCCCCGGTCGGTCGCCGCCGGCCTGCGGGCCGTGGCCGCCAAGCGCGTCGACGCCGTGCTGCTGGTGCGGGGCGGTGGCGCCACCACCGACCTCGCCGCCTTCGACGGCGAGGTCATCGCCCGCGCCGTCGCCACCCTCGACGTGCCGGTGCTCACCGGCATCGGCCACGACGTCGACCGGTCGGTGGCCGACGACGTGGCCCACGCCAGCTACAAGACGCCGACGGCGTGCGCCCACGCGGTCGTGGCCGACGTCCGGGCCGTCGAGGCGCGCACCGCCGACGTGTGGCGCTCGATCGCGACCGCGGCCCACCACCGCACGCGCGTCGAGGCCCAGCACCTGCGTACGTGCGGGCGCCACGTCGCCCGGGCCACCCGGCAGGGGCTCGCAGCCGCCGACCGCGACCTCGCCGCCCGCACCGATCGCGTCGGCCGCGCCGCCGACGCCGCGCTCGCCCGCTCGACGGGGCTGCTCGACCGGGCCGTCGGCCGCGTCGAGGCCGGGGGCCGGGCCCACCTGCGTACCCACGAGCAGGCCGTCGAGGTCGCGGGCGCCCGACTGCTCCAACGGGCGCCCCGGTCGCTCGGCACCGCGGCGCGCGACCTCGACGCCATCGAGGCGCAGGTCAGGGCGCTCGATCCCCGCCGGGTCCTCGCCCGCGGCTGGTCGATCACCCGCACGGCCGACGGCCGCACGATGCGCTCGGTGGCCGACGCCTCGCCGGGCGACGAGCTCGTCACCACCGTGGCCGACGGCTCGGTGCGCAGTACCGTCTCGCCCGGTCCGGCCCCTGCCGACCCGGCCCCCGCCGATCCCGCGCCCGGGAGCTCCCCATGACCGACGCCCGACCGCCCGCCTCCGCCTCCGTGCCGCCCGTGTCCGGCGGGTCGGCCGACGCTCCCGACACGCCCCCTGCGGATGGCGACATCGGCTACGCCGACGCGCTCGACGAGCTCGAGGCGATCCTCGACGAGCTCGACGGCGACGAGGTCGACGTCGACGTCCTCGGCGCGCGCGTCCGGCGGGCGGCCGAGCTGCTGCGCCTGTGCCGGGCGCGCATCTCCGGCGCCCGGTTCGAGGTCGAGCAGGTCGTCAGCGAGCTCGAGGCCGAGGCCGAGGCGGCCGGCGCCGGCGGGTCGGCCGCCGCCGACGCCACGAGCGGGTCCGGGGCCGGCGAGCCCGACGGCGACGAGTCCGACGACGAGGCCGACGACGACCTCGACGACATCGACCTCGACGACCGGCTCGGCGGCGGCTGAGCGTCCCCCGGGCTGCGGCACGACCGCGCCGTCCGCGGTGGCGATGCCCCGGGGCTCCGGTCGCGCCCGGCGCGCCGGCTCGTCAGGCGGCGTCGGGTTCGGTCTCGGGGCAGCGGGCCACCAGCCGACCGTCGATCTGCTGGTCGGGGGGTCGCACCTGGGCGACGAGGTCGGCGTCGAACGTCGTCCACCGCCCCTCGACGACCAACCGGTCGCCGTCCGAGCGCACGTCGGTGATCTCGCCCGCGGGCCCCTGCGGCAGGGCGGCGCCGAACGCGCCGACGATGCCCTCGTCGCCCAGGTCGGCCGTGACCCCGGTGCGGTCGAAGCCGCCCTCGCCCAGGTCGGCCTCGGCCTGCAGCACCACGCGGCCGGCCGTGCCGGCCAGGATGACCGTGTCGCCCTCGCGCCCGCAGGCGGTGAGCGGCACCTCGACGCTGCGGTCGCCGTAGGTGAAGCGGGCGGTGTCGGCGTCGAGCCCGTCGCGCGGCTCGCCCGAGCCGCTGCGGCCGCACCCCGCGAGCGCCGCCGCGGCGCAGGCCAGCGCGGCCACGGCGGTCGGGCGGAACGGTCGGGGCACGACGCCCCACCGTAGCGACGGCGTGCCAGACTCCCAGCGCACCACGGCGGCGCACCCATCGAGCAGGCGGAGAGATCGTCATGTCGCTACCCCCCGATCCCCACGACGACGACCTCGCGCCCCCCGAGCTCGGAGGCCCGAGCGCCGATGTGCCGCCTCCGCCGCCTCCCCCTCCGCCGCCACCGCCGTCGCCCGACATCGCACCGCTGGCGAGCGCCGCCGCGGCCCTGGGGCGCGACCTGGGGCGCACGCCTCCGGCCGCGGCGGTCCCGCCCGGCACCGGTGACGCCGCCGCGCCGTCCGGGTCGCCCTCGTGGGCCACCTCCGAGCCGGCATCGGCGCCCGAGGGGCCGCCGCCGTCGCCGGCCCCTCCGGAGTCGTCGACGTTCCCTCCGGGGTCGTCGTCGTTCCCGGCGCCCGCCGCCGTCGACGCGACTTCGCCGGCCGAGCGCCCCGCCACGCCGCCGCCGGTCGAGTCGCCGCGGCGCGGCCGGGGCAGGGTGCTGCTGGCCGTCGGTGCGGTGCTCGCGGTGATCGCCGTGGTGGGTGGCGTCGTCGTCGCCGGCGGGGGTGACGACGACGAGGCCACGGGCCCCGCCTCGGGCGCCGACGTGGCCGACCCCGACGACGGCGCGTCCGACGCCGGCACCGGTGCGGCCCCGGCCGACGCACCGGCGCCCGACGAGGCTCCCGCAGACGCGGGGGCGGCTCCACCGGCGGCGCCCGCCGCCGACCCCGTCGCCGCGGCGCAGGCGATGTTCACCGCCGTCACCCAGGGCGACTGCGCCGAGGTCGTGCGGCACATGACGCCCGAGGCGTACGGCCCGAACGGCGAGACCGAGGAGCAGGCGGTCGCCGCCTGCCAGGCCGACGCCGACGGGGCCTCCCAGCTCGCCGGCTCCGAGCTCGTCGGCGTCACGCTCGTGTCCGAGTCGGGTGACGCCGCGGTCGTCGCGGTCACGCTCGTGCTGGGCGGCGAGCAGACCACGCGGGACGTGCCGATGGAGCGCCGCGACGGCGAGTGGAAGGTCGCGCTGGCGGCCTGACCTGCCGACGGTGCCGCCAGCGGCGCCGCCCGCCCGTAGGGTGGGTCGCGCCATGCCGCCGAGCGTCGCCGTCCCGCCGAGCCTGCCGGTCATCGCCGCCCGCGTCGACAGCCGCCTCGCCGAGCTGCTGGCCGGCGAGTCGGCCCGCTGGGCGGCCCTCGACCCCGGGCTCGCCGCTCCGCTCGACGCGTTGCGGGCGCTGGTCGCCGCCGGCGGCAAGCGCTTGCGCCCGGCGTTCTGCCACTGGGGCTTCGTGGCCGCCGGCGGCGACGGCGACGACCCGCGGGTCGTCGGCGCGGGTGCCGCCTTCGAGATGCTGCACGCCTTCGCCCTCGTGCACGACGACGTCATGGACGGGTCGCCGACGCGCCGGGGCGAGCCCACCGCCCACGTGGTGTTCGCCGACCTCCACCGGGGCGCGGGGTGGCGGGGCGAGCAGCGCCGCTTCGGTGAGGGCGCCGCGATCCTCGTCGGGGATCTCGCCCACGTCTACGCCGATCTGCTGCTCGGCGACGTGCCGGACGACGTGGCCGCCGTGTGGCACGAGCTGCGGCTCGAGCTCAACGTGGGCCAGTACCTCGACCTCGTCGGCACCGCCCGGGCCGACCGTGACCGGGCCGCCGCCCACCGCATCGCCCGCTACAAGTCGGGCCGCTACACGGTCGAGCGTCCCCTCCACCTCGGGGCGGCCCTCGCCGGCCGCCTGCCCGACCTGCGCGAGGCGCTGTCGGCCTACGGCGGGCCCGTGGGCGAGGCGTTCCAGCTGCGCGACGACGTGCTGGGAGCGTTCGGCGACGCGGCCCGGACGCGCAAGCCGGTGGGCGAGGACCTCCGCGAGGGCAAGCCGACGCCGCTGCTGGCGGCGGCCGTCGAGCGGGTGCGGGCGGCGGGCGACCGGTCGGCGGCGGCGGTGCTCGACCGGGTGGGCGCGCCGGACATGGACGACGCCGACGTGGCGGCCGCCCAGCGGGTCCTGGTCGAGTCGGGGGCGCTGACCGAGATCGAGGGCTGCATCGACAGGCTCACGGGCCGGGCGATCGACGCCGTCGAGGCCGCCGAGATCGGGGCCGAGGCGCGCGACGAACTGGTCGACCTGGCCCGCTACGTGGCCGCCCGCGACTCCTGAGCACCCCGCCCGTCCGCCGGGTCCCCCCGCGCCCGGTCGCTCGTCGGCGCCCGGACCAGCCCGGGCGGCTCCCGGGGAGCGGGCGTCGATCCGGCGTCGACCTCGAGCCGGCGTCGGGCGTCCGTCGCCGGTCCGAGCCTCGTCAGGCGCCGGCGAACAGGGCGAGGGCCGCGGGCCGGGTCGACGACTCGACGCCCGGCTCCGCCGCCACCGCCGCCAGCCACGGCGGACGGACGACGGCGACGACGGCCACCGCCGTGTCGAGGCCCGACAGCGTCGCGGCCTGGCGGGCGTAGGCGGTCGCGTAGTCGGTCGGGCGCACGTCGTGGCTGAGCTCGTACAGCGCGTACGGGTCGGGGCCCCCGTCGGAGACGAGCGGCGCGCCCAGGACGAACGGGGTGGTGGGCTCGGTCCCGCCGCCCAGCAGGCCCGGCCCGTCGTCGAGCACCGCGCCCCGCACGAGGTTCGGCCGGCCGCCCGCCGCCAGCAGGGCGACGTACGCCCCGAGCCCGCGCCCGTACAGCGTGGCCTCGCCGAGGTGGCCCAACGCCGCGTCGACGTCGGACATGAGCAGCTCGGTGAAGTAGCCCCCGCCCGTGGGCACGGTCGACGCCCCGTGCCCGGTGAAGTCGAGCGCCCACACCGGGCCGGGCCACGCCGCGAGGTGCTCGGGCACGGTCGCGGGCGACCTCTCCCCCAACCCGTGCAGGTGCAGCAGCGGCCGCCCGTCGCCGTCGCGCAGCCGGTGCAGCGCCAGATCGATCCGGTTGTTGCGCAGCGTCACCGTCGGCGGCGGGAGGTCGCCGCCGTGGTGCCCGCCGGGGTCGGCCGGCGCCGGGGCGGCCGCAACGGCGGCCGGCGGGCGGTGCGGGGGCGGTGCCGGGACGCGTTGCCCGTCGAGGAACCCGGTCACCAGGTCGGCGATGCGCTGCGGGTCCTCGATGTGGACGAAGTGCCCGAGGTCGTCGTAGACCACGAGGCGGCTGCCGGGGGGCAGGTTGGGCTCGACCTCGTCGGCCGGCGTGCTCCAGCCCATCAGCTCGGGCTGGTGCCCGAGGACGGCCAGCACCGGCACGCCCAGCCCCGGCAGCCGGGCCATCGCCCACTCGGGCCGCCAGGGTCCGAAGCCCCCGAGCCGCAGCGCAGGGTCGATCGACCACCGCCAGCCGTCGTCGTCGTGTCGGCCGCCCACGGCCACGAGGTAGCGCAGCCACTCGGGTGACAGGCGGGGGTTCATCACGCCCCGTCGCTGGGCCAGGCCCTCGAGCGTGTCGGGGCGGCGCGACTTGGTGGCGGCCCGGCGCCGGAAGTCGAGCCAGCCGCCCAGCTCGTCGGCGACCAGCTTGGTGCGCTCGTGGTCGGGCACGTCGGGCATCGACCGGCGGCTGGGCAACCCGTCGAGGTTGACCAGCGCCGTGACGCGGTGGGGGAGGGCGTTGGCGAACTGCACCATCACCGCGCCGCCCTTCGAGTGGCCGACGACCGGCAGCGCGCCGCTGGTCACCGAGTCGACGACGGCGAGGGCGTCGCGCAGGTCGGCCTCCCACGAGTACATCGCGGTGTGCTCCGAGGCGCCGTGGCCGCGCTGGTCCCACGCCACCACCCGCCACCCGGCTGCGGCGAGCAGCGGGGCGAAGACGTCGAACGTGCGGGCGAAGTCGAAGCCGCCGTGGGCGAGCGCCAGGGGCGGCGCGTCGGGTGCGCCCCACTCGTAGACCTCGATGCGGACGCCGTGCGAGTCGACGGCGCGCCGGCGGTCGGGGGGCTGCGCGCCGGGGAAGGTCACGGTCTCGGTCGGCACGGATGAAGATTGACCCAGCGGTCAAGTGGGCGGCAAGCGCCCGGTCATCCCGACCGGATCTGCTGCACCTCGCCGGCCACCCGCAGCGCGACGCCCGCCGGCCGCCGGAGGTTGGGGTCGCGCGAGCGGTAGGTCGGCAGCGCCTCGGGGTGCCAGCGGTCGTGCCACGGTTGCCGGGTGACCAGGTCGATGCGGTCGACGTCGGGCCGGTCGCAGCAGGACCGGACGAGGTCGGCCATCAGCAGGTTGCTCGGCGACAGGTCGGCGAGGTCGTCGTCGTAGGCGACCTTGAGCAGGTCCAGCGTGCCGTCGGCCACGTAGGTGATCTGGGCCGCGGCCGGCCGGCCGTCGAGGCGGAGCGTGCGCACCGCCGCCGCGCCGTCGGCCGCGGCGGTGCGGAGGAAACGTCGCACCGTGGCGTGCTGGGCCGGGCGGTTGGCGAGCGCGCCGAGGTCGGCCTTCCACCCGGACGACTCGACCGCGACGAACTCGTCGAGCGCCGGGCCGAGCGCATCGGCGTCGGTCGCCTCGGTGACCGTCAGCTCGCCGCGGCGCTCGAAGCGGTTCCGGGCCTTGCGCAGCGCGGCGCGCAGGTTCTTGCCCGCCGCGGCCGACCAGGCGTCGGACGACAGGTCGGTGGCGAGCACCGAGTGGCCGCCGTGGTTGCGCTCGGTCACCAGGCCCTGCGTCCCGGCGACGGCCAGGCGCAGCAGGCCCCAGCCGTCGCGCAGGCCGTGCAGGTCGATGACGTCGACCGGCTCGCCGCCGGCGGCCATCGCGGCCAGCACCGCGGCGCGCAGGTCGGCCGGGCGGGCCCGGTCGGCGACGAGACCGTCGGAGGTGCGGTCGTTCGTCAGGATGCGCAGGTGGAGCGGGCCCCGGCTGCGCCTGCGCACCTCGAGCGGCAACGCCGCCAGCGGCCCGTCGTCGTCGTCGATCAGCACCCAACGGGCGTTGTCGCCCTGTCCCGCCTGGGTGACCGCCTCGGCCCAGGCCGTCGAGCGCATGAAGGACGACCCCCGCCGGTCGGGCGCCAACGCCCGCCAGACGGGCTCGACCTCGTCCCAGTGGCCGCCGCCCCGGAGGATCCTCGTCCGCACGGCCGCCGACGCTATTCGGTCGGACCGCCACGCGACGCACCCGGCGCCGAGGCGCCGAGGCGCGCACCCGGCGCCGTCCGGGCGGCCCGGTGGGTGGTCGCGTCAGGCGTCGCCGGGGTCGGCGCGCCAGTCGCGGTCGGGCGAGAGGTAGATGAGGGGCAGGCTCACCGCCGACACCAGGCCCTTGATGACGAGGTTGACCACGAACACGTCCCACACCGCCGACCAGGGCAGCGTGAAGGCGTCGTCGGCCAGGAACGGCAGGGCGCCGAACGCCCCCACCGCGAAGATGGCGTTGTCGAGCGGCACGCTGACGGCGTTGCTGACCGCCACGCGCGCCCACTGGTACCGGGTGGTCACGCGGGTGACGAACCAGTGGTACACCTCGGTGTCGACCAGCTCGCTGATGACCTGGGCGATGATCGACGCCACGACGATGCGCCACACGGGGCCGAGGACGGTGCGGAACTCGTCGTCGAAGGGGTACGACGCATCGGGTCGCACCCGCACCACCCACTGCAGGTACACGGCGAGGAACAGGTTCACGCCGGCCGCGGTGAGCACGACCGTGCGGGCGAGGCGCTTCCCGAGCGTCTTGTGGACGACGTCGCGCAACGTGAACGTGATCGGGTAGACGAACGTGCCCATGTCGACGGCGCGCCCGAACGTCGAGCCGATCTTCACGCTCGTGACGTTGGCGATGACCTGGGCGCCCACGTAGGCGCCCACCGCGATCACCGCGAGGTGGGTGGCGGTGACGCCGGTGCGGGGCGCCGGCCGGGCGGCCGTGGCGCCGCCGCCGGCGAGAGCGGCGGGTGGGTCGCCGGCGTGGTGACCGGCATCGGGTTCGGCGTCGGTGCCGGTCGGGACCGCGACGCCGGCCGCGTCCTCGCGGTGCTGCATGAAGGGTGACCTCCGGTTTTGGTGAGGCGGGTGTGCCGGTACCGCCGTCCGGCGAGTGTAGGTTCCGCGGCCGTGGCGCCTGGATCCCCGACCCGCACCGTGGCGCGGCCCGGCGGTCGCGCGCTGATGCTCGACGACGTGGGCGATCCGGCGGGGACCCCCGTCGTGTACCTGCACGGCACGCCCGACTCGCGCCGCGCCCGCCACCCGGACGACGGGCTCGCCGGGGCGGCGGGCGTGCGCCTGCTCGCCGTCGACCGGCCCGGGTACGGCGGGTCGTCGCCCCTGCCCGGCGGCGCCGGTGACCCGGCCTGGCCCGACGTGGTGGCGGCCGACGTGGGCGCGGCGCTGGACGCGCTGGGCCTCGCCCGCGCCGCGGTGCTGGCCTGGTCGGGCGGGGCGCTCGCCGGGGTGGCGCTGGCGGCGGCGCCGGGTCCGCTGGCCGGGCGGGTGGCGGCGCTCGGCATCGTGGCGGGATTGGTGCCCCGCCAGGCCTACGACGACCCCGCCGTCCGGGCCGCGGGCGAGGGCCGGCTGGGCGTGATCGAGATGGCCGGCGCCGTGCCGCCGGGCCAGCTGGGGGCGGCGGTGGCGCCGATGCTCGCCCCGTTCCCGTGCGACCTGGCGCTGGCGGCCGAGCACCAGGCCGCGGGCCGGTCGCCGTCCGACGCCGCCGAGCTCGACGCGGTCGAGGGCGGGACCGACGCCATGGCCGCAGGGCTGGTCGAGGCGGTGCGGCTCGGGCTGGCGGGGGTCGAGGCCGACGTCGAGGCGCAGGCACGTCCGCTCCCGGTCGACCTCGGCCGCGTCGGCTGCCCGGTGCGCCTCTGGTACGGCGCGGCCGACGAGGTGACCCCTCCGGCCTTCGGTCGCTGGTACGCCGCGCACCTGCCGGCCTCGGAGCTGACCGTCGTGCCCGATGCCGGTCACTACCTGGCGTTCACCCGCTGGTCCGAGATGCTCGCCGCCCTGGCGGCGCTCTCGGCGACGCCGCCCTGACCCGCGAGGGGCGCAGGCGGGTGCTCCTCGGTGCCGTCGACATGCGCAGCTGTCGTTCCGGCGCGCCGAGCGCCGTCGCGCGCCGCCCGCGGGCTGACTACCTTGCGGCCATGCCGCGCCTGCGCCAGGTCCGCCGCGACGAGGCCACCGCGCCCATCGTCGGCGTCATGTACGACTTCATCTTCGGCCCGGACCGCGACCCGGTCGACGACCCCGGCACCGCCACCGGCACGCCCGGCGACTGGTGGACCACGTTCGCCCTGGTCCCCGACGTGCTCGAGCACTGCGTCGCCGGGTTCGGCCTCTACCGTTCGCCGAAGCGGACGCTGCCCGCCGAGCTGCGCGAGCTGGGGCAGTTCCGGGCGGGGTGGTGCCGCCAGAGCCAGTTCGTGTACTCGCAGCACGCCAAGTCGTGCCGCGCGCTCGGCATGCCCGAGGAGAAGATCGCGGCGCTGCCCCACTGGGCCGTGGCCGACTGCTGGACGCCGGCCGAGAGGGCGGTCCTCGCCTACACCGACGGGCTCGTCCTCGAGGGCGGGCGGGTGTCCGACGGCGTGTTCGCCGCCCTGCGGCAGCACCTCAGCGACGAGCAGATCCTCGAGCTGACCTACATCACGTGCCTCTACGAGATGCACGCCACGATGAGCCGGGCGCTGCGCACCGAGTGGGACGACCGGGCCGAGCCGATCGTCGAGGTCGAGGGCGACCACACGTCGCTCGCCCCCGAGGTCGGCGTCGAGCCGGGCCGCACCGCCGCCCCGAACGCCTGACCCGCGGCACACCCGCGATTTCCCCGTCTGTTTCGGGGGTCAGGACCCCCGAAACAGACGGGGAAAACCTGTGGATGGACGGGGTCCGGCGGGCCGTGTGCGCCGTGACGCGTTGCGGCGAGCCGTCAGGTCGAGGGTCGGGCCGGGGTCCACTCGGCCGGGAGGTGCTTGATGCCGTTGATGAAGCCGCTGCGCAGCCGGTCGGGCTCGCCGACGGCGCGGATGTCGGGCAGGCGGCGCAGCAGCTCGGTGAACATCACGGTGATCTCGCGCCGGGCCAGGTGGGCGCCCAGGCAGAAGTGGGGCCCCGGACCGCCGAACCCGATGTGGTCGTTGGGGGTGCGGCCGAGGTCGAAGGTGTGCGGGTCGGCGAAGACGTCCTCGTCGCGGTTGCCCGACCAGTACCACAGCACGACCTTGTCGCCCTCGGAGAACTCGCGGTCGCCCAGGCGCACGCCGTCCTGGGTGACCGTGCGGCGGAAGTGGATGACCGGCGACGCCCAGCGCACGATCTCCTCGACCGCGGTGGGGGCCAGGCCGTCGATGTCGGCGAGCCAGCGCTGGTGCTGCTCGGGGTGCTCGGTGAGCGTGGCGAGCCCGTGGGCGATGGCGTTGCGGGTGGTCTCGTTGCCCGCGACCACCAGCAGGATGAAGAACGACGCCAGCTCCTCGGGCGACAGCTTCTCGCCGTCGACCTCGCTGGTGACGAGGGCCGACACGAGGTCGTTGCCCGGGTCCTCGATGCGCGCCTGGCCCAGCTCGGTCACCAGCGTGGCGAGGTCCTGCCCTGCGGTGAGGATGGCCATCGTGATGCCCATCGGGTCGTCGATGTCGGTGACGTACTCGGGATCGGTGAAGCCGAGGATCACGTTCGTGCGGTCGAACACGAACTGCTCCTGGCTGCGGGGGATCCCCATCATGTCCAGGATGATCCGCAGGGGCAGGCGGGCCGCCACGTCGGTCACGAAGTCGCCCTCGCCCCGCTCGGCGATCTCGTCGACGATCTCGCGGGCGACGCCCTCGACGTCGCCCTTCATGAGGCCGAGCTGCTTCGGCGTGAAGCCGCGCGACACGATGCGCCGCATGCGGGCGTGGCGCGGGTCGTCGAGGTTGATCATCGACCCGAAGAACTCCATGAACTCGGGAGGCAGGTCGGCGATGTTGGTGCCCTTCCCCGAGCAGAACAGCTCGGGGTGCCGGCTGGCATGGACGATGTCGGCGTGCCGGGTGACCGCGTAGTAGGTCGACTCGGGCACGCCCATGTGGGGCAGGCCGGGGAACACCATCGGGGCGATGGGCCGTTCCCGGCGCAGCACGGCGAACGCCTCGGCGCGCTCGTCGAGCGGGCGCGTCCACCAGTCGAGGTCGGACAGGTCGATCTGGTCCACCGCGGGTGCCGGCATGCGGCTCACCGTAGTTGACACCCGTCAAGCGTTGACGCCCGTATCAGTGAACCGGCGCGCCGGCGGCGAGGGCGTCCACCCCGCGGGGGTGATCCGGCCGCCCCCGGGTGCTCCCTACGGTCGACCGGGACGGCAGGAGGCACGGATGACCGACGACGACCAGGGGGTCGCCGGCGAGCTCGACCGGCTCGCCCGATCGGCGTGGATCTACGGGTTCCCGATGGTGTTCGACCTCGAGGAGGTGGTCCGGTTCACCACCGAGGGGCTCGGCGCGCTGCCCGCCACGCCGTTCAACGAGTTCGGCCACGCCATCGCCCTGGCGGGTGCCGACGACACGTTCGTGTCGGTCAACAACGACACCATCTACTCGATCGCGCAGCTCGACCTCGGTGGTGGCCCCCTCCTGCTGCACGTCCCCGACACCGGCGGCGCCTACTTCGTCCTGCAGTTCGTCGACGCCTGGACGAACAACGTCGCCTACGTGGGACGACGGGCCACCGGCACCGCCGAGGGCACCTTCCTGCTCACGCCTCCCGGGTGGGACGGCGACGGGCCCGCGGGGGCGAGCCGCATCCCGGTGCCGACCCGCGTGGCGACGATCGTGGGACGGTGGGCGTGCGACGGCGAGGCCGACCTGCCGCGCGTCCGGGCCCTCCAGGAGGGCCTCACGCTGACCCCGGTCGATCGCGACGCCCCGCCGCCCGCCGGTGTGCCCGTCCCCGACCCGGACGTCCCCGACGAGCTGCGGTTCTGGGAGGAGATGCGCGTCTGGATGGCGGCGTTCCCGCCGGCGCCGGACGACGTCGCCCGGCAGCAGGCGTTCGCGCCTCTCGGCCTGCTCGGGGCGGGCCCGTCGCCCTACGGCGACGGCGGCTCCGACCTCGCCCGCACGCTCGTCGCCGCGGCGGACGGAGCGCACGCCGAGCTGGCCGCGGCGCTGCGGTCGGGCGCGGGCGATGTCGTCAACGGCTGGCAGCTCACGTTCCACATGTTCGACTACAACGTCGACTTCTTCGGGGTCGGCACGATCGACAGCCCCGAGTGGCGCATCGACGACCGGCCGGAGGCCCTGCGCACTCGGGCGGCAGCGGCGATGGCCGGCCTGTGGGGCAACCACGGCTACGAGGCGGCGTACGTCATGACCTACGTCGACGGAGACGGCGACCCCCTCACCGGCGACCACGCCTACACCCTGCGGTTCGCCCCGCCGCCGCCGGTCGGGGCGTTCTGGTCGGTCACGATGTACGACGTCCCGGACTTCTTCCTGGTCGCCAACCCGATCGACCGGTACTCGATCGGCGACCGCACCCCCGGCCTCGTGACGGCGCCCGACGGGTCGATCACGATCACCCTCTCGGCCGCGCCGCCCGACGACCCCCAGGTCCGGGCCAACTGGCTGCCGGCGCCGGCGGGCGCGTTCCGCCCGATGTTGCGGCTGTACACCCCGGACGAGGCGATCCTCGACGGGCGCTACGTGATCCCGCCGATCGTCCGGGTGGCCTGAGGCGAGCCGGGCGGCGTTCCGCACCCCGGGCCGCCCCTCCCTGACACGCCCTGTCAGGGAGGGCGTCGTACCGTCGGTTCCATGGCCACCTGGACGTCCTTCGCCGACGAAGCCCCCGAGATCGCCGATCTCGCCGCCCGCCGCATCGCGGCCACGGGGCTGCTGATGCTCGGCACCCTGCGCCGCGACGGCTTCCCCCGCATCAGCCCCGTCGAGCCCACCCTGGCGGGCGACCGGCTGGTGCTGCACGACGACCGCCTGTGGCTGGGGATGATGCCCGGCTCGACCAAGTCGCGGGACCTCCAGCGCGACGGCCGGCTCGCGCTCCACACCGCCACCGCCGACAAGGACGTGAGCGAGGGCGACGTGAAGCTGTGGGGCGAGGCCACGCTCGTCGACGACCGGGCGACGCTGCAACAGATGTCCGACGACATCTTCGCGTCGGTCGGTCACCGCTTCGAGGTCGGGGAGTTCGACGCGTTCGACATCGACCTGCAGGGTGCGTCGGCCGTGACGGTCGACGTCGAGGCCGAGGTGATGTTCGTGCGGACGTGGCGCCCGGGCGCCGGGGTCACCACCGTCGAGAAGCACTGAGCCCGGCGCAGGGCGCCGGGTGCGGTCAGTCCCGCCGCCGCACCTTCCGCACCAGGACCTCCTGCACGATCGTCGCCACGTGCGTGCCGTCCTCGGCGAACACGTAGCCGACGCTCACGCCGCGCGAGCTCATGAGCCCGTGGCACGTGAACGTCTGGAGCTGCCACCGGTCGGCGGCCATCGGACGGTGGAAGTAGATGGCGTGGTCGAGGCTGGCCGAGAACATCTGCTGCTCCATCGGTCGCTCGTCCCACTCGGGGTACAGCGAGACGACGGCGTCGGTGGGCAGGTCGTCGGACAGGTACGCCAGGCCGCAGGCGTGCAGGCCCGGCTCGTCGCCGATGGCGCCGGCCACCCGCAGCCAGGACGTCGCCTCACCGGTGCCGCGGCCGACGAACCTCCGTCCGAAGAGCGGGCTCCAGCTGTCGTCGGGCAGCTCGTCGGGGGCGGGGACGTCGGGCATGAGAGCGGTCTGCGCCGTCGGGGCGTCCTCGTCGACCTGGTGCGACGAGGTCATCTCCAGGATCACGCCCACCGACTGGCGAGCAGTGACGCGCCGGGTGCAGAACGAGCGGCCGTTGCGCACCCGGTCGACCTCGAACCGGATCGGCTCGGCGGCGTCGCCCCGACGGATGAAGTAGGCGTGCAGCGAGTGGACGGGGAACGCCGGGTCGACCGTGAACGTGGCGGCCCGCAGGGCCTGGGCCACGATCTGCCCGCCGTACAGCCCGCCCCACGGGTAGCGGGGGCCCGCGCCGACCCACACGTCGGTGCCGTGGGGCTCGAGCGCCATCATCGTGGCGAAGTCCATCAGTGCCTCTCGTCGGGCTGGTCGTGCGGGCCGGGCTCACCCGGCGGGGCGGGCCCGTCGGCCGGGGCGTGGGTGCCGTCCGTGCCGGCCTCGGCCGTCCAGCGGTCCCAGGCGTCGGCGCACCGGTCGGCGGCCCACATGCCGTCGTGGACCACCACGCGGTACCGGAACCGCAGCGCCTCGCCCCCGGCCACCGCCAGCGGTCCGTCCCACAGGAACGCGGGGTAGACCGTGTTGGCCCATCCGTCGCCGTAGCCCTCGCCCGCCCGGGTCGTGGCGTAGAAGGGCACCGGGTGCGAGGGGTTGCCCGGGTGGTCGAGCACGCAGGCGCCCACCGGCCGGCCGTCGGCCGTGCCCGACAGGTCGCACCAGCGCGACCGCTGCGGCGCCGCCCATCCCCGGCCGACGCCGTCGTCGAGGACCAGCCGGGTGTCGTGCCAGTCCTCGCGGCCGCGGAGCGCCAGGCCCGAGTAGCCGCCCCACGTGCCGTTGTACGGCGAGCGGTCGAGCACGGCGTCGTGAGGCGTGGTCAGCGTCACGTCCCAGTCGAGGGCGTAGGCGTCGGCGTCGAGCGGCACGTGCCGCAGCACCCGGTGCTCCCGCAGGGCCACGGTCGACCGGTCGGGGCGGATCCAGCGCAGGTCGCCGGTCACGGTGTCGCCGGCGACGGTCGGGGGCCCCTCGTGGCGCTGCACGCCCCACCCGGCCGGGTCGTACTCCTCCCAGAAGTTGTCGCCGTCGACGAACTTCACCACGAACCACACGCCCCGCTGCCACGGGTGGTCGGGCGGCTCGACCCGGGTGAGCACCACGCCGGCGGGAGTGGCGAGCGGGTGCACGTGGGGCTTGCGCCGGTGGTTCCAGGCGTAGGTCCAGCCTCCGGCGCCGGCGGTGAACCGGACACCGTCGGCGCCGCCGGTCGGGACATCGGCGGGAACGCCGCCGTCGGCGCCGCTCACGGTGCCGCCCCGCTGGTCGCCGCGGCAGCGGCCATCGTCTCGTCGAGCCGGTCGAGCAGCGTCGCCACGAGCTGGTGCTCGCCCGTGGGGCGGACCGGGCTGGCGGGGTGGACGCGCGCGGACGCCGCCCACCCCCGCCGGTGCCAGGCGATGGCGGCGTCGTGGCGGTAGGCGGGCACCGGGTGGCGGAACGCCAGGGCCCCCAGGGCCTGCAGGGCGTCGTCGACCTCGTGCACCCGGTCGTCGCCGGCGGCCCACAGGGCGTCGCGCCGGGCGAAGGCGTCGGGCGCGAACGCCGACAGCCCGAGCAGGTAGTCGCTGCCCCACCGGACCATGTCGATGGCCAGGTCGTTGCCCGTGAGCACGAGGAAGTCGGGCCGGCGGGCGTCGCGCAGGGCCAGCCGGGCCCACTCGGGCCCCCGCCGCAGCGACGAGTGCTTGGCGCCGACGACCCCGGGGATCTCGAGCACCGCGGCGTACGTGTCCAGCGTCCAGATGCGGCCGCACGGATGGAACGCGGCGCCGAGCTCGAACCCCAGCAGCCGGTCGACCGCCGCAGCCATGGCCGCGTGGGCGGGAGCCACCTCGTCCTCGGGCAGCGCGGCCAGGCCCGCCGACGGGAACGCGATCGGCACGCCCCCCGCCGCGGCCACCGCGGCCAGGGCGGCGCGGTGGGCGTCGAGGTCGAAGGCGGACCGGACCGGGTGGTCGGGGCCGTCGACGTGCGCGCCGCCGACGAACGTCCACCCCGGCACGGGCTCGCCGCCCGCGAGGGCGGCCCCGGTGGTGGCCAGCACCCGGTGGCGGGTCGCCTCGTCGAGGACGGGGCCGTAGCCGGTGTCCATGTTGACGGCGGGGACCAGCCCGGCGGCGGCGGTGCGCTCGATCCCGGCCGCCAGGGCCGCCCAGTCGATCCCGCCCTGCTCGTCGAACGGCAGCAGCACCGCCGACATGCCGGTGATCCGCCGCCCGGGCCGGAGCGGCGGCGCCGCGCCGGCGCCGGGGGCGACCGCGGTCGAACGTGGCTCGGGACCGGCGGTGACTGCCCCCGCTCCGGACCGGGGTGCGGCCGTCGGCGTCGCGGACGTGGGGGTCGCGGACGTGGGGGTCGCGGACGTCGGTGCACCGGTACCGGAGGGCGGCGGGCCGGAGACGGTCACGCCACCCGTCCCATGTCGGCCTCGGTCACGGGATGCAGCGGCGGCTCGCCGGCGGCGAACCGGCGGATCTCCTCGACCACGAGCTCGGCCTGGCGCGACAGCTCCGTGCCCTGCGATCCGGCCAGGTGCGGCGTGACCACGCAGGTGGGCAGGTGCAACAGCGGGTGGTCGTCGGGCAGGGGCTCGGGGTCGGTGACGTCGAGGACGGCGGTCAGGCGCCCCGTGCGCAGCTCGGCCACGAGGGCGTCGTGGTCGACCAGCGACCCCCGGGCCGTGTTGACGAGCGTGGCGCCGTCCATCATCCGGGCCAGCTCGGCGGCGCCGATCATGCCGGCCGTCTCGGGCAGGGCGGGAGCGTGCAGGCTGACCACGTCGCACGAGGCGAGCAGGTCGCCCAGGTCGGCCCGCTCGACGCCGAGGGCGGCCGCGTCCCCCGCGGTCAGGTACGGGTCGGCGACCACGACGGTGCACCGGTACGGGCGCAGCAGCTCGACCGCCGCCCGCCCCACGTGCGAGGCGCCGACGAGGCCGATGCGCTTGGCCCAGTTGCCGACCGGGTGGCGCCGGGGCAGCGGTGGCATCTCGACGCCCCGCAGCTTCTCGCGCTCGGTGAAGGCGGCCTTGTTGGCCCACAGGACGGCCGCGACCGTGTACTCGGCCACCGGCACCGCGTTGGCCGCCGCCCCCGACGTCACGACCAGCCCCCGGGCGAAGGCTGCCGGGGTCACGGTGTCGCGCACCGTGCCGGCGGCGTACGCCAGCATGCGCAGCCGGGGCGCCCGGGCGAGGAGGGCGTCGTCGAGCACGACGCAGCCCCAGTGCCCGAGCAGGACGTCGGCGTGCGCCAGCACCTCGCTGGCGCGGTCGTCGGGCAACGCCTGCACGGCGACCGGGTCGAGGAGGTCGGCCACCTCGGCCAGCGCCTCGACGTGCTCGGGCCGCAGCGCATACGGCTCGAGCCCGGGGTACATCGACAGCGCGACCGCGGGGCGCGTGCGGGGCGGGGGGCTGGTCACCGGCCCACCGCCCGCTTCGCCGCCACGAGCACGTCCCGCTCGGGCCGCGCCTTGTAGAACGGGTCGTAGGGGTAGCAGCCCGACACCAGACCCTGCCGCGGGGCCGTGGTGCAGTCGCTGAGCGTGCGGCAGATGCGGCGCACGTCGAGCGAGCGTCCGGCCAGCACGTCGCGGGGCAGGTGCGGGTAGCTGAGCGCCATGCGCCCGTACCCGATGGCCGCAGCCCCGCCCGCCGAGACCAGCGCCTGCCCGGCCTGGGGCAGCCACTGCTGCAGGTAGCTGAGCCCCGACGCCACGATCGCCAGGTCGGGATGCGCGGCCGCCAGCTCGGCGGTGGCCCCGACCAGCCGGTCGACCTCGACCAGCGGGTCGCGGGGAGGGTCGTAGCCGTCGGACGGGGGGAAGTAGGCCGGCCGCTGCACGTGCGGGCAGTAGTAGGGGCTGCCCGCGGTGACCGAGACGAGGTCGACGCCCCACCCTCGGGCCCGTCGCAGCAGCGCGTGCACCTCGGTGAGGTCGATCCCGAGGCCGGTGCCGTCGCCGCCGAAGGCGAAGCGGTACGACCCGTGGTGCCCGCCGGCGGCGTCCGTGCCGGCCGGCTGGTCGCCGCGGGGGTCCTCGTCGCCGGGTCGGTCGGGGGCCGGGCCCCGGTCACCCGGCACCGGCTCGGGAACGCCCCGCCCGTCGGCATCGGGAGCGTGCGGCACGACGTCGAACACCGAGAGCCGCAGCGCCAGGCCGAGCCCGGGCGCCTCGGCCCGGATCCCCTCGAGGACGCGGCGCAGGAACGCCGTCCTCCCGTCGAGGTCGCCCCCGTACCGGCCGGGGCGGTCGACGGCGCTCAGCAGCTCGTGCAGCAGGTAGCCGTGGCAGTGCTTCACGTCGACGAAGTCGAAGCCGGCCCGCCGGGCGAGCACGGCGGCGCGGACGTAGTCGTCGACGAGGACGTCCAGCTCGGCGTCGTCGAGCACCGCCGCCTCCGCCGGACGCCCGCCGCCGGCCAGGCCCACCCGGGCGTCGAGCAGCGGATGGCGGTAGCAGATGCGGGGGAGGGGCTCGCCGTCGGGCCGGCTCCAGCGGCCCGAGTGGGTCAGCTGCAGGCCGACGACCGGGCCGGCGGGCGCCCCACCGGCGTCGACGTGGGCGCCGACGAGGTCGCGGCGCAGCGCGGCGAGGGCATCGACGGTGTGCGGCCCGATCACGAGCTGCCGGGGGTTGGCCCGGCCGTCGGCCCGCACCGCCGTCGCCTCGGCCCACACGACGCCCGCCCCGCCCGAGCCGAACCGGCCCCAGCGCCGCCGGACCAGGTCGGTCGGCGACCCGTCGGCCCCACCGTCCCAGCCCTCCATGGGCAGCACGCACCAGCGGTTGGGGGCGGTGCGGCCGGCCACGGCGAGCGGCTGCGCCAGCGGGCCGGACGGGTCGACGTCGGCGTCGACGGCCAGGTCGAGGCCCAGGTGGTCGAGCCGCGCCACGAGGTCGGCGTGCGTGCGCAACGTGCGGACCTGCACGATGTCGGGCCGCGCGGCGCGGGCGCCGGCGTCATCCGTGCCGGGCCGGGTGGCGTCGTCGGGGGAGCGGCGGGCGACCACGGCTGGCGACTCTACGGCCCGTCCTGCGCCACCGCGCAGTGCGTCCGGGTCGCCGTCGCCCCGGGCCGTGGCGGCGCGCGCCAGTGCCGTCCGCCCTCTGCGGCGACGCGGACGGTGGCGTCCCGCCCGCCCCGGCTGGAGAGGCCCGCCCGCCCGCCCCGGCTGGAGAGGCCCGGCCGCCCGCCCGGGGCAGGTCCGGGCCGCGCCGCTAACGTGCGCGCTCCGTGGGGACCATCGCCGACGACCTCGTCATGCTCGCCACCCGGGTGCTGTCCGACCTCGGCGATCCCGCCACGGGCGTGGCCCCCGGGCTGGTGCTGCCGGCCACGCTGGCCGGTCACCGCGTGGACGCCGACGCCCACGCCGACCTCGTCTTCACCCTGGGCCTGCTGCGGGAGGCCGGGGTCGACCGCGTCGGCGATCTCGACGTCGAGGCCCACCTCCACGACCGCCTGGCCGCCACCGACGCCCGCCGCACGCACACCTTCTTCTCGTACCGCATCGCCGAGACCGTCGCCCGGCTGGGCGGCCTCGACGTGCTGACGCCGGCGACACGCGACGTGGTGGTCGGGGCCGTCGACAGCAGCGAGTGGATCTCCCTGCTCGACCAGGGGATCCTTCCCCGCAACTACGCGGTCGTGCTCACGCGGTGCGAGCTGGCGCGGGCCGCGCTCGGCCTCGCGGTCGACCCGGCCGTGGTCGACGGGCTGGTCGAGCGGGTCGCCGCCCTGCTCGGCGAGAGCCCCGAGGGCTGGCTCGACGACTCGCAGACCGGCCGGGGCCAGGTCGACATGTACACGGTGGACGCGTACCTGTTCGCGGAGCCGTTCTCCGACCGGCTGGGGGCGGTGTGGGACCGGGGTCTCGCGGCCGCGGCCCGCCTGGTCGAGGCGGTCGTCACGCCCGGGGGCGCCGCCCTGCCGTGGGGGCGGTCGATCGGGGCGCTGGCGGTCTGCCACAGCGGCGAGCTGGCCGCCCTGCTGCTGCGCCGGGCCCACGAGGGCGGCCCGCCCGTCGACGCCGGGCGCTGGTGGGGGGTGGCGCGGGCGGCGGCCACGGGGGCGGCCGGGTGGTTCGACGCCGGCCTGGTCGTGGCGCACAAGCGGCGGGCGCCGTTCCGCTACCGGGGCCCGTTCCGCCGCCTGCAGATGACGCTGGACTGCGCCGGCAAGCTCGTGGTCGCCGCCCTCGACCTTCGCCGGGCGGGCGCCGAGGCGGTCGCGGGCGAACCGGTCGTCGTGGGCCGGGCCGACGCCGTCGACGGCGCGACCGCCGCCGGCGACCGTGACCGCCGGGACGGCGGCGCCGGCGCGACCACACGCGACCGAGGCGCCACAGGCGATCGAGCCGACGGCCGCACCGGCCCGCCACCGCCGGGTCCCCCGAGGGCGTTCGACCCCCGCGACGAGTGGATCTCGTTCGGCGACCGCATCGGGGTGTGGGCCCACCGCGATCCGCGCCTGCCGTTCGCCCTGCCGGTGGTCGGCGGCCCCGGCGCCGACTACGCCCCCACGCCCCGCCAGCCCGGCGGGTTCGAGGTCCCGACCGACCAGCCCCTGGCCTGCTTCGTTCCGCTCGCCTGGCGGGGCGAGGCCCGCTTCGCCCCGGGCGGGCGGGCGTGGGCGGTCGAGCACGCCCGCGGCACGCTCGACCTCGCCCACGACACGTTCCTCGACACGGGGGCCGCCCTCGGCGACGAGCCGTCGGTGCTGCCCGGCGAGCGCCGGGCCCGGTACACGGTCGACGGCCGCACCCTCACGGTCGACGAGCGCCTGTCGTTCCCCGACAGGGCGCCGGGCGCCCTCGCCGTGCTGGTGCCGCAGATGCCTGGGCAGCCGCTGCACGTCACGGCCGACGGTCCGGCCGTCGAGCGGGTCACCACCGTCGACGTCGACGGGCTGGCCGAGTGGCGGTCGGTCGACGGCGAGATCGCCGCGGTCCACCAGGTCGAGCTGAGGCCCGGCGCCGAGGTGGCGTTCCGGTGGTCGGTGACCCGCAAGCTGCGGGTGGTCTCGACCGCCCACCACCACTGGTACCACCAGTGCCTGTACGCCTC
>Ga0111539_10002649_pt1 | contig 23725 bp, 23 predicted proteins | sample RhiMethybrSRZTD1_FD_79667 | JGI IMG/M metagenome (GOLD analysis project Ga0111539, IMG submission 79667) | Populus rhizosphere microbial communities from Tennessee, USA - Rhizosphere MetaG P. TD hybrid SRZTD1 (version 2) (version 2) | ecosystem: Host-associated > Plants > Roots > Rhizosphere >...
AAATGCGGTACTGTCGGCCGAGAACACCGAAGCCAAAACTGATGCCAAGGGCCAGGCTACGATGGTGCTGCCTCCAGAGAAAACCAAGGTAGAAGGCACGATCACCGCTACTGGGTTTAACTCAACCACTGTAACGATAACTGTGACCGCCAATGTTGATCCGGCCAATAGCTTTAGTATTACCCCAGCTGGCAAACTATACTTTTTGTCTAACGCCGCTGGCAAAATTGACGTCGCCAAAACTAACCTAGACGGCACCGAACGACAAACCGTTCTGGCCGGAACGGGCAAGGAGGATAAGCAACACACTGTACTATTGGCCTCGACTGATTGGAAGTACCTGGCGCTCCTTTCGAAGCGCGATGGCGGTGATAACCCTAAACTGTTTTTACTGGATACCTCTACCGACAAACTAACGGTTATGGACGAAGGCGACGCCACCTTTACGATAAGTGGCTGGGACGGACACAACTTCATCTATACCGTAACCCGTAACGCGACCGAAAATTGGCAATCCAAACAACAGGCCTTAAAGGCATTTAATGCTGATCGCCAGAAGATAACTACCTTAGACGAAACCACCGCTACTGGTTCCTCGCAGCACGACTATCTAAAAGAAACCATCGGTGACGCCTATGTGCTGGACGGTACAGTTGTGTATAGCAAGGGCTGGGAAGGCGGGATGAACACCTGGGCTATGGCCCTGCCCGCTAAGCAAGCCACTCTAAATAGCGTTAAGCCAGATGGCAGCAGTAAAAAAGTAGTTAAATCGTTTGCCTTAGCCCCAGGTACCCAGGCCAGCAGCATGACCCTCTTTGCCCGACCATATAATGTAGACGAGTTATATCTGCTGTGGAATGAAGGTACAAAGGATATTTTCTATGAATATGCCGATGGCCAGGTTAAGGAAGATAAGAATTTAACAGCCGAGCAGTTCTATACCGCCTATCCCACCTATCTTATTTCTCCGGCTGGCGACAAGACGTTCTGGAGCGAACAGCGAGACGGTAAGAACAGCCTGTTTATTGGCGATTCCGAAGGCGAAAACGGCAAACAGGTCGCGAAGCTTGTCGAATACCAGACCTATGGTTGGTATACGAATGACTATGTCTTGGTGTCGAAGCAAGGTAGCGAACTATATATCTTCTCGGCCCAGGGGATGACCGGCGACCAAAAACCCTACAAAATTACCGATTACTATAAGCCGGCTATTACCTTCTATGGTTACGGCGGCGGCTATGGTGGCCTATAACGAGTAGAGTATGGCAGAGCAAACTAACTCTAGTCCAAAACCCAAACACCGCGGCGCGCCGGATTTACCTGACCATTTGGCGAAGGAGCTGGAAGACGACCAGCCGCCAACCAAATTAGGTGTCGAAGAGTCCAAGACCAAAGATGCTACGGACGATTCTAAAACCGAGGCCGCAGTCGATGATATTGTACGCCACGAAAGTGATGACCTGCTGGCTGTCCAGGATGCGGCTGCTGACGATTCCGTTAAGCCGTCGAACAAACGCTGGTGGCGTAGTAAAAAGTTTTGGTGGATAACCTGTCTTAGCGTGGCGGCGATTGCCGCCGCCGTTATGGCAATACCAACTAGTCGGTACTGGGTACTCAATCATCTGGGTGTTCGAGCTAGCGCTTCGGTTGAGGTGGTGGACGCTACCACCGGTCAGCCGCTCAAGGATGTCGAGGTTACTATCGGTGATACGTCGACCAAAACGAATGGTAGTGGCTTGGCCACACTGACCAATCTGTTACTCGGACCAACTAATTTGGATGTGGAGCGGATTGCCTTTGCCGAAGTACATACCCACGTCACCATTGGCTGGGGTAGTAATCCATTGGATAAAGTCGAGCTGCAGGCCACTGGCGCTCAGTACGAAATATCAGTTACTGATTATCTATCCGGTAAACCAATCGCTGGGGTAGAGGCCAGTGTTGATCAGGCCAGTGCGATTTCCGATAAGGACGGTAAGGCTATCTTGACGCTAGATCCGGATGCGAATGCCAGTACCGTTTCTGTAAGCATTACTGCCAGTGGGTATCGCAACGAAACCCTGGAACTTAATCTAAAAAGTGCCGACCCTGTGTCTGTCGTTTTGGTGCCAAGCAACAAAACAGTATTTATCAGCCACGAGAGTGGACGCTATGACCTCTACGCTATGGATATAGATGGCCAAAACAGGCGACTGTTGCTGGCCGGAACCGGTAATGAGACATCAAACATAACACTGGTAGTTAGTCCAACCGGTGACCGCGCAGCCCTTGTATCAACTCGCGACACTACACTGGGCAGTGATGGCGTACCGTTGAATACGCTAACACTGGTTGATGTAAATAGCGGCAGCTCGGTGGCCCTTGACCGCGGCCAACAACTGCAAGTTGTCGATTGGGTAGGCACTCGCTTGGTATATCAGATGATTAGCCCGACGGCTGCGGTCGATGCTGCTGATCGGCAGCGCATTATCAGCTATGGATATAGTGACGACAAGCGTTTGCAGCTGGCGGTGGCGAATGAGTTTGGCTCGATTGCTGCCGCGCAGGGAGCGATCTATTATGCCTCGCCCACGACCGATAAAGCGGCTGCCGCGCTCTTTAAAATCAAGCCAGATGGCAGCGGCAAGCAAACGGTGCTAGAAAAAGAAATCTGGAGTATTTTGCGCACCGACTACAACACCCTCAGCATACAAACTCCAGACGATTGGCAGGCGCTCGATCTGGCGAAAGGTCAGCTGTCGGCAGTTAGTCAGCCAGCAAACCTGACGAGCCGCATATACATCGATAATTTGCAGGCGCCGGGCAGTTTGTGGGTAACCCAGGGCACGCTCAATCGCTATGATCCAGCCGCGGCGAAAGATCTGCCGATCAAAACACAGAGCGGGTTAGCCTATCCTGTGCGCTGGTTGACCGGGACGGCTGCTATATATCGCGTGGCCAACACCGCCGAAACGGCCGATTATGCCATAAGTATTGATGGTGGTGAGGCGCGTAAGCTGGGGAATGTGTTTGGCGCACATGGTTTCCCGGCCAGCTATTAGCGAAGCCGTCCACCGTTTATACTGTTCTTAAGTGAGACATCGAGACATATCGGCATTCCAAAAAACAGTGTGGGATTATTACGCTGCGCATGGGCGGAACGATTTGCCTTGGCGTCAGCCCGAACCCGATGGCTCGTTCGATCCGTATAAGATTCTTGTTTCTGAGGTGATGCTACAACAAACTCAGGTGTCGAGGGTTATTCCCAAATTTAGAGCCTTTGTAACAGCCTTTCCTACTATCGATGCCTTGGCGGCTGCGCCTTTAGCCGAACCGCTAAGACTATGGAGTGGGCTGGGCTATAATCGCCGGGCGAAGTTTTTGTGGCAGGCTGCCCAGCAGGCGGCTAAGGGCTTGCCGAAAGACAGTCAGGCCCTTAGGCAATTATCGGGCATTGGTCCAAACACTGCTGGAGCAATCTTGGCCTATGCCTATAATCAGCCAGCGGTGTTTATCGAAACAAATATCCGCACTGTTTTTATGCATCACTTTTTTTCTGGCCAACAGGACGTACGAGATGCCGTAATTGCTGATGTAGTGGCGCGGTCCCTGCCAGACAATCCGCGCGCCTGGTATTGGGCGCTTATGGACTACGGCACCCACCTAAAACAGACCGTCGGCAATCTAAACGTGGCCAGCGCTCATTACGTCAAACAGTCACCTTTTGAGGGTTCGCGCCGTCAAATAAGGGGTCAACTGTTGCGATTACTGGGTACCGGTTCAAGGACTAAGGATCAACTGGCTGCAGTCATACCGGATGAACACTTAGTGGATGTACTCAAGGATTTAACAGGGGAGGGCTTAATCCAAAAACAAGGCAGCTTCTATACAATTGGCACCGAGTGATATACAATATAACCCAAGAATTATGGAACCTCACGCTGTCAATAAGCCAGTTATGGATGTGTCCGCGCCAAGAATTACGCTTGCGCCTGCACCGCAGCCTGCTCCTGCCCGGCCATCGGCAGTATCAACACCTGCTCCGGCTGCAACGTCAATTCCGCAGCCTGTAAAACAGCAATCGACTAAACCCACAGCTCCTGTGGGTGTTTTAGTAGTTACTGTATTTGCGATGATGGCGTTGTCTACCGTAGCCGTCGTCATATACGTTAGTTCTTAAGTTGTAGAATGAGTTCGGCCGCCCAAGTTTTTGACACTATCAGCGACCCCGGGGTCGCTCGATTATTATTAGATGGCAGTGTTGGGATTATCCCAACCGATACACTGTACGGTTTGGCGGCCCGCGCGGCCGATAAAAAGGCGGTTGCTCGTTTGTACGAAATCAAAGGCAGAGAAGGCAAGCCGGGGACAATTATTGCTGCGAGTATTGATCAGTTGATCGATTTAGGGCTAGATGCAGAGGACCTTCGCGCAGCCGAACATCTATGGCCAAACCCGGTTAGTGTAGTAGTGGCCTGTGACCCGGCGGCCCAGTACCTGCATCAAGGTTTAGGCACGCTGCCCGTACGCATTCCTAAGGATGCTCAGCTTATACAGCTACTTACTCAGACTGGCCCGCTGCAGACTACCAGTGCCAACTATCCCGGCCTGCCAAGCGCCAACACCGTGGCCGAAGCCGAAGCCTATTTTGGCAACCGAATAGATTTTTATGTTGATGGCGGTGACCGCAGCATCCACGAACCATCTACTATTGCCCGGGTAAGCGACGGCAAGCTCGAGGTTTTGCGCCAAGGAGCCTTTCGGGCTTAATAGTTTTCTTTCGGTAGGTAGAGTCGTCAGATATAATGTAGAGATTATTACTATGGGCGGTAATTATGGAACGCTTTGGCGTAACAGACGACAGTCTCAGCGAAGACGACACAAAGGCTAGCCGCAAGAAGTGGCTTCCTAAGTTGTTGCGTCCCGACGATCTGCAAGAAGAAGTGCGGGTGTCGTTGCATACCCCAGAAGACCTTTCCGTCGAGCAGAAGCCGAGCTTACTGCAGAGATTTATTGGTACAGAGACCGCCAAAGAAGACCAAGAGCCTGTATGGCAGCCTCATAACGAACAGGTTGCGCCCGTTTGGACTCAACCAGAAGCGCGGCCGGCATTTCCGCCAGTTACGGTTCCTGAAGCTACCTCAAGGTCTGTCGAAAACCGTAGCCTTCGCCTGCGTTTAGCGGGTGATGTATTGACCGAGTGGGCGCTTAAGGGTTATCTGGCCGAGAAAAAAGCGCGTTCGTCCCAGGTTGACGGTCGGTACGAAAGCCCACTTACTAGCCAGTTGAGCCAACAAAGTGAGGCTTTAGCTCGCCAACAAATAGATCGACCCCCCCAGCCATTCGCCCCTATCGCCGAGAAACCCCTTACGCCACCAATCGATGAACAACTATTGGGTGCCCCCGATGACCATGCCTTAGAGATCGGACAACAACAGCATGTTGAGCAGAGTGCTTGGCACAGTATTGTGGTAGATGAACATGGGCGCGAGGTGCATGGGGCGATCAATTATGGCGAGGCCTACCAGCGTGAGCATCAAAAGGAACAGGCACCATTGGTATCGAGCACCCAGGACGATTCGGCCTTGGGCGGCGTCGACATGCAGTATGCCGTTGGTGGCAGCTCGTTACCCGACCCTTCGACGGTGCTACCCAGCGGTCAGGTTCCGGACGATCATACGCTGCCGCTCGGCGTGCCGGGTCAGCAGCAAGATCCAGCCCATTTATTGGAACCACCACACCAGGGTAAAATCCTCGATATACTAAAGAGCCCCAACTTGTGGCTAGCACTTCTGATTATCGTCTTAGCCTACTTTATCGCCACGCTGATTTAAAATTTGCCCCGGCTTTTTAGCTAGCAAAATGTTTGCGCAGCCAATCATCCAGACTGTCGCCACCGCCGGCAGTAATACAGAGTACCAAGTCACCATTGTCTAGATGGTGGCGTATGGCGGTCTGCAGGTCGTTGTCGAGTTTTGCGGTTGCGGTTCGCTGCTTCACCCCATCGTCGAGTAGTTTTTTAAGATCCTCTGGGTGTAGCAGGGGCAAATTGGGGTCCTCGCGGGCTAGGTAGCTCGGTACAATGTAGAGTTTTTTGACACCATCGAATAGATGCTTTAGCTCGTCTTTCATGAAGTGTTGTCGAGTATTGTGCAGGCCTTCGTACACCACCACAACGTTGTCGCCGGCAACTTCGTAGGCGGCTTGGAGCGCTCCTCTAATCTTTGGTCCGGTGTGGGCATAGTCGGTGATGAGGTTGGGCGCCAGACTTTCAAAGCGGCGGCCAACACCTGGGAAACGATCCAAGTGATCGAGCAATGTTTCTAGAGGTTCATCGGTTAATTTGCGCAGGCCATTGGCCACCAACCAGGCGTCCAGTCGATTAACGCGGCCAGGCAGGTGCAGCTGTTCGTGGATCCGGTTGTCGTCCTCGTCCAGAACTTGGTATTTATGGGTGGGGCCAAGTGCCAGGCGCTCAGCGTCGCTATTCCACAATACCGCGTGTTCGCTTTGGCGCAGGAATGTACGAAAGGCGTCGTAGTAGTTCTCGCGGGTGGGGTAGATATCGGGGTGATCCCAGTCGATGCCGCTAATAAGGCTTATATAGGGGTGAAAAGATAAAAAGTTACGATCAAACTCGTCGGCCTCGTACACAAAATATTTGCTTTTTGGGTCTAGCAGCGCTGGCTCACCAAATGTAATATTGCCGGCTAGGCTGTAGCTGATAGGTATATTGAGCTGTTTTAGCAGCCAAACGGCCATGGCGGTAGTCGTTGTTTTGCCATGCGTGCCGGCGACAGCAATCATCTTTAGGTCTTGAGCATCTAGTAGGTAGCTCAAAAAATCATCACGTTTTGTGGCCTTTATATTTTTTTCTTGGCAGAAGCGTAATTCGTCGGCGTCGGGTTGCTCCATGGGTAGGGCAGAGGTGTAGACTAACCAATCAATCGGGCGCTTATTATGCACCTGCTTAATCTGATCCCAATCCTGACCAATATGGATATCGTCGACGCCGTGCTCCTTTAGGTAATGGATGTTGTGGTTGTCTTGTTTGTCCGATCCAGATACCGCCATGCCCGCTTGTTTGGCCATAATCGCGAGCGAGCTAATGCCTGCTCCACCAATCCCTGAGAAATAGATATGCATAGATACAGTGTAACATTCGGACGGTGCTGGCTACAGTGTGCAGGGACCCTGGGTATTCGCTATGCTACAGTAGTAAAAGAACCGAAATGGATAAGCGCTATCTTCACCATCTATGGACGCGTATTCGTCCGATTAAGACCGGCTATTTTTTAGCCGCATTTTTGCTAACGGCTACGATTTGCGTGCTTGCCTTACGCAGCAACTATCAAACAATGGTTTCGCTGCGGGCATCTGTATACCAGGCCGACCGCGACAACGGCGATATCGAATTGGCGTTGCAAACCTTGCGTACGCACGTCAATGGACACATGAACACCAACCTCTCCAGCGGGTCGGGCAGTATCTACCCGCCAATTCATCTGAAAGAAACCTACCAACGACTTAAGAACGCCGAACAAGCACGCGTGGAGGCTGTAAATTCACAAGTCTACACCGATGCCCAGTCCTACTGCGAGCAACTGTACCCGACCAGTGTGATTGGCAAACCGCGAGTTCCCTGTGTTGCGCAATACGTCAAAGACCATGGTGCAACTGTAATGCCTATTCCAGATGCTTTGTATAAGTTTGATTTTGCCTCTCCTCGTTGGTCGCCCGATTTAGCCGGCTGGATGTTGGCTCTGAGCCTAGTGCTTTTGTTTCTGACTATCTTGCGCTTTGTTTTGGGTCGACTGCTGCGTTCGGCTTCTAAGTAGATATAAAAAATACCGGCCCTTTACGGACCGGTATTCTTACTACCCAGATTGATCGACTATTGGCTACTACTATCTGTAGTAGTTGTAGGCGTATCACACTTTTGACCGTCTGGGTTGGACTTTTGCCACTCAGCGATAGCCTTGGCAACTTTGCCGCTATCTTTTAAGTTTTCCCAGAAAGTAACTTGTTCGCGGTTGATAATCATCTGATCAACCGGGCCATGGAGTTCACAGCCTAATTTAATGAGCGAAATGTTGGTTTGGTTGGTGTCCCCACCTGGCTGGACGGATTGATTCTGGACACTTAAGTAGTAGATGTTCTTAAGTTCTAGGTGATCGCTTTGGATGTTTTGGATGTCTCCAAAGTATACTTGGCCATTGGTTAGGAATACCGCCTGCGTTTTGTCGCTATCAATGAAATCGGATTCCTTAGAATTGCCAAAATAGAACAATACAACAACAGATACGGCAATTATGGTGCCCGAAAAGAGCAGCACAATCCAAATTACTTTAAGCCACATGGGCGTACCGCGCCATCCGGCATTCTTTTTGTCGCCGCCCGTAGTTGCTGAGCTTACAGATCCGCTGGAACCGGCATGGTGGGCCGGCTGAGCAGAACGATTGGTAAAGTCCATGAGTAAAAACCTCCGCCTCTTATCCCCTAATGTTTATGTACACCAGTGTAATACATAAGCGACTTCGCCTGCAATCCCTCTCACCTTATGTAATTCTTCAGTTGCTTGTCCGATAGATCGATCGATAACCTCTTAAGTTTAAGAGAAATTGGGCTACGCCTTAGGCCGAAAGAAAGCTAAAGCAGTTCTTTAGGGGTTGACAAAGGAAAACGGGACAGAGTATGTTAGGGGTACCATTACTAAATTCATAAGAGAGGGATACTCCAGCAATGGCATACAAGCACACAAACTCAAAGGGCGTTACCTACTACCTGAACTCAAAGGAAGTAAAGTTGCGCGGTGGCCAGAATCAGGTCATCTTTTACTTCAGTAAGGATGAGCGCCCAGAAGCAGTTCAAGAATTGCCAGCCGGCATGGAAGTCAACGAAAACCCACGCAATGGTTTCTTGACTGTCAAGCGCACCAAGAAATAATCAGTATTCGCGAGATACACTCGGAGTGCCTGGGACTATCCCGGGCACTTTTTGTTCACTATCTAAAGTATCTCAGGTAGTATGGTAAGGCGATGAGCATAGTCAAAGTAACCAATTTGCGCAAAACATATGATGGGCGTGATGTGGTTAAAGACATCAACTTCTCGGTCGAAAAGGGCGAAATTTTTGGAATTTTAGGCCCTAATGGCGCTGGCAAAACTACCACACTCGAAATGATGGAGGCTATGCGACCGATAGATGGTGGCAGCGCGGTGATAGATGGTGTCGATGTGGCCACATCCCCCTGGAAGGTTAAGGCTATTATTGGCGTGCAACCGCAGGCGCCGGCTTTCCAAGACAAAACCAAGCTTACCGAGCTTATTGAACTCTTTGCAGCTGCCTATGGCGAAAAGGTTGATCCTATGGAGTTTCTAAAAGAGGTTAACCTAGAAGAAAAGGCTGCTAGCTTTGCCGAGGATTTATCCGGTGGGCAGCGCCAGCGGCTGAGTATTGCGGTGGCGCTCGTGCACCGTCCGAAAGTCTTCTTTATGGATGAGCCAACGACCGGCCTGGACCCCCAGGCCCGCCGGAATTTGTGGGGATTGGTCCAGAAGGTGCGCGATAAAGGTGTGACGGTTATTATGACCACTCACTACATGGACGAGGCAGAACTATTGTGTGACCGCGTAGCCATTATGGACCAAGGTAAGATTATTGCCTTAGATTCTCCGAAGAAGCTTATTAAACAGTTGCTAGCCAAGGGCTTTAAGAAACATCAGCATGTTGAGCAAGCAAACCTGGAAGATGTGTTTATTGATTACACAGGCAAAGGGCTTAGGGATTAGATGGTATGAAGAAGCCATTTTTTACTGTCTGGATTTTTGCCCGTTTAAGCACCAAGCGTTTTTTTCGCGATAGGTTGGCGCTATTTTTTGGCATAGCCTTTCCGGTAATCTTTTTGTTTGTATTTGGGCTGATGTTCGGCCGCGGTGGGGATGTCTCGTTTCGAGTAGGTTTTATTAACCAGTCCGATAGTGCTATTGCCACCGAGTTTGCCGGGCAAGTTAGGGACGGCACGATCTTTAAGGTAGACAAGTCGGTTAATACGTTCGATGAGGCCTACGAAAAGATGAATCGTAGCCAGCTGGATGCCACGATTGTGTTGCCAGCCGATTTTGGGGACGTTCGGTCCGGCCAGTCAAATCCTTCTGGTCGCGCCAAGGTGATCTATACACCCAATAACGAGCAGGCCGGTCGCGCCATAACCTCAGTTATAGATGCCCAATTTAAGGGCTTGAATGGCAATTTTGTAACCGTTGTAGAACCGTTTACGGTCACTGGCGAACCAACACAAAATAAAAGCCTGAGCCGCTTCGATTACGCCTTTGCTGGCCTGCTTGGATTCTCGATAGTGGGCCTGGGTATTTTTGGGCCGATTAATGTCTTTCCCGAACTTAAAAAACAGGGCATTCTGCGCCGCTTACACACGACGCCGCTTAGAGTCTGGCAATACTTTGTATCGACGGCCATGAGTCAGGCAACAGTTGGACTTGTAGCTATGGCCGTCTTATTTCTGTTTGCGGTTACCTTATTTAACTTACAGGTCGTCGGTAATTACATCGAGATTATTTTGTTCCTTATTTTAAGTATCGTCACTATCCTGGGCATTGGCCTGGCAGTCGGCGGTTGGGCGCACAACGAAAGACAAGCGGCGCCGCTCGGCAATATTGTGGTCTTTCCGATGTTGTTCTTAAGCGGTACGTTCTTCCCGCGTTACATCATGCCCGAATGGCTGCAGAGTGTATCTAACTGGCTGCCCCTGACGCCGATTATCGAGGGTGTACGCTTATTGATTACCGAGGGCAAGCACCTGGTTGATATCTTGCCCCAGATTGCACTTATTGGTGTCTGGTTAATCGTTATTTATATTATTGCCTTCCGCGTGTTCCGTTGGGAGTAAATAGTCATCTTCCCTAAAAGATGGTATAGTATATGCCAATGAGCATTTTGGCTAAGTTACCAAAGCCTTTCTTTGTATTGGCGCCGATGGATGATGTGACGGATACGGTTTTCCGTCAGGTTATTGCTGATTGCGCTCCCCCGGATCTGTTTTTTACCGAATTCGTAAACGTTGACGGCTTGCAAAGCCCGGGACGGAATCATTTGCTCCGCAAACTACAATTCGTGGCCCAGGAAAGGCCAATCATTGCCCAGATATGGGGCAAGGACCCAGACAATTACCGCAAAACTGCTCGGGAATTGGTAGACATGGGCTTTGCCGGCATAGACATCAATATGGGTTGTCCGGTTAAGGCGGTGATAGCGAACGGTTGCTGCAGTGCGCTGATCAATAACCGCGATCTAGCCAGCCAGATTATCGAGGCCACCAGGGAGGGAGCTGGCGGTAGAGTGCCGGTTAGTGTGAAGACTCGGGTTGGCCTCAACCAAGTAGATATGAGTTGGATTGAATTTCTACTTGGTTATAATCTGGCCATGTTAACTATTCATGGCCGTACCGCCAAACAACAGAGTGCAGTGCCTGCGGACTGGGATTTGATTGGCCAAGCCAGAACAATGCGCGACGCATTGGCACCAGACACTTTGCTGGTAGGCAATGGCGATGTGCTGAGCCGCCAGCAGGGTCTAGAGCTGGCCAAGCGATACAAGCTAGACGGCATTATGATTGGTCGGGGCGTATTCCAGGATCCGTTTATATTTGCTACTCAAAGTCCCTGGGAAAGCTATTCAAAGCAGCAACGACTGGATTTGTACGCGAAGCATGTCAAGCTATTTGCAGATACTTGGACGGATTGTGATCGCCGTATCGCCACGCTTGGGAAATTCTGCAAAATCTATGTCCATGGTTTCGACAGCGCCAAAGAACTACGCGAGCAGTTAATGGCCGCACCAAACATAGAAGTTTTGCGTACTTTACTAGGTCCCAACCAACAGAGCATATAGATAGAAATTGCTTTAGTAACCTACCCATGTTATAATAGAGAAATAATGGTGAACGCAAGCGAGACTGTTGCGGTCCCCAGTCCGCCCCAACTTAACCCTGAAAATTTATTTCCTGTACTTGACGCGGTTGCTACCGCGGGCAAGCTCATGACCCTGGCCGTTCTAGATAAAACACCAGATGATTTTGTGAGTAGTTCTGAGATGTGGCACCGTCTTGACGCTGCCCAAGGCCCGCGTCCAGGTTGGCCATTCCGAGAATCAAAAACAGTCCCCCGCACCCATTGCAGTACAATTTTACAGGCTGCTGGTCTGGTGGAAATTGGTACGACAGAGGGAAAGGGCGGGTCCGTATGGGCCGCTCGAATTACGCCGCGGGGATCAGAACTTTGGCCGGCTATTGCTGGCGCGTATCTGCCCTGGAGTGAACGTCATCCACAGTTCCGTCTTATTGAAGTGATTGGCCGTCACCAAACTCTTGATGGCGCCAGTGCACGTGTTGGAATGTTGGAACAGCTACTTAAGACCCCAGATGTTCCAATCTCAATGAGACAAATAAAACAAGAATTAGGGGTATCTTTCGGCACTGTTACATCAACTGTTAGGGAGCTATCTCGTGCCGGATTAGTTGAGCGAGAATATAATATTGGCCCCGAGAAACGCGAGTTTACATTATCCCAGCCAAGCGACAATTTTCAGCATTACTTGTGGCGTTTGAGCCCGGGTGCCAGGGCGGCTGTCCGTGGTTTGCTGGCACTATGGGAAGAGGGGATTACCGAAGTGGATGGTCTGACTATCGTCCGTAAAGCAGCAGAACTAGATCCCCAACTTGACCCAAAGAAAGTATGGAAACAATTTATTAATTGGTCCAGACAACCAGAACAATTTGTGACAGCCAAGGCGTTCGCCGATAACCCTCGTCAGCGCACTAAAGTGCGCGTAGCACCGGATTGCGTGCAACCGCTGGCCGAATTGGTAGATCTGCGAACAAGGCTAGCAACAGACCCTGATTTCCGAGCCTCGGCTGCAAAAATAGGACATCGTTTAATGCGCAGCACCAGGAGGGTGGCAGCAATACTGGGTAAGGCTAGACATGATTCGCAACCGGTTAATTTTGCCGATCAAACGGAATGGGAGCTCGCCCTATACCAACACGTTCCTCCAGGAGGTTCGCTCCTTGAAACTCTGTATGATGAAATGCAAATGACCTACCCAAGGATGCAGCAAAGGTCGATGCGCCGGCGACTATCAGATGTATGGGATATATTGCGTCTTTCTTCCGTACGGGCCCAAGAGGGCGTGACAGCTGTTGGATACGTATCGCTCAAGGAGCATCGATTCCCCCGCAATTGGTTCCAACAGGCGCTATGCCAGACACGGGAGTCATATTTAGAGCTGTTCAACCCCCCGGAAAGCGATCCGCCAGCGGTCCAAGATGCGAAAATGACTGAGGCGGTGGCGTTGTGTAGGCGGTGTCCAGTGCGGCTAGCCTGTCTGGCTGCGGCCGTAGGCAATAATGAGTCGACAGGTGTTTGGGGTGGTTTAACTCCCCTACAAATTCAAGGTTTGTCACCCCAACAAAGGACCAGTATTCTGAATTCGGTACGCATTGACTGATCTCGATCAGGGAGTTGCATAATATGATAAGAGATACAAAGAGTCTTTTCGAGAGCTTAGAGCAAGACTTTGGCCCTGATGCCGTAGATATGAACCCCAGGTCCTCAACGAGCACTGTTACAATGGTGGCCATAGATGGCTCGCGGCTACTTTGTGGCTGGTTCCAGAACGGCAGTATGAGCGGTGGCGTGAGTAATCCTCGGGATGTCTATGCACTTACGGCAATTCCTGGTCATGCTACTCACCCAAGACACCGTATATTAGTCGAACAGCTTCCCACGTACCTCGCAGTGGCTAGAGTTACGGAAGTCGATGACCATGATTTTTTGAAAGGCTACGATGACAAGCCAACAATCATAGACGCTCGGCTTATTGGTCAACCAGCGATCACAGAGTGCATTGAAAGTTATGCCGCTGCCGCTCTAGTTCTTAATACCACCGAGGCAGATGCCTTGGGCGAGCTATATGGAAGGGATGTGCCGCTCGAAGCGCTACGAGCCCGCGGTTTGGAGTTGCGGGCAATGGGTGCTGGTATCCGTTACGTAGAGCTTTAGTCGCACGTCACTAGTAACCCTACAAAAATCATCTAAAGCTATTGGTGGGGGCGGTTGGAGTTGAACCAACCACCAAGCGGTTATGCGTACCACTACAATTTTCATTGCCTCTTTCGAGTTTGTGGTCTGGACTGTCTCTTCGTCCCTGGTTCGATTACGAACGGGACACCTGCCATACAGTCTCTACACCTTTTTCGCGTTCCCGCGAAACTTGGCTCGGGATTGCCATGCCTGCGGCGAAGGTTTCCCCGAATTTGACAGGATATGCTTATCGATTACCCGATAAGTAGCCCTAAATATTTTGACGTATCTAGCGTACAATTACGGTTATGACTACTAGGTCTAACTGTAGTGTCTGTGGGGCCGCACTTGCTGGTAAACAAACATTATTTTGTTCAAGGAAGTGCAAGACCGTCTTTCACCAGTCGTATCCGAGCCAGAAAAAGCGAGGCTTGAAGCGCAAGCTGCAGCTCATTGATGACCTCGGCGGCAAGTGCTCTCGCTGCGGATATGCCACAAATCTTGCCGCGTTGGCGTTTCACCACCTACACGGCAAAGAATTTCAGCTTGACGCCCGTGCGCTCTCGAACCGAAAGATCGATGTCATTCTTAAAGAAGTCGCAAAGTGCAGACTTCTCTGTCATAACTGTCACGCCGAGGTACATAACCCCGAACTAGACTTAGCCAAATTGTTAATTGAGCCGCCTGCTCTAACCGATGAGCTACGCCCCCTCGTTAGTCATTAAGACTTAACAGAGATGAGTATACCAGATCAGGGGCTTGGAGGTATACTTGATATTGGATAGTCCCTATGTTGGCTAAAATAAAACATGCTCAGGAAAAAGTACGCGGCTTTGTAGCCCAGCTTACTGATGCTCGGATTATTGGGCTGCTCTTATTTGTGGTGATCGTGCTTTTAATTAGCTGGAGTGGCGTGAAGGTTATCGATACCAACTACGATTTACAGAAGCAGATCTCGATACTTAAGCAGCAGAACAGATTGCAGCAGGTAACAAACGAGAATCTTAAGCTGCAGAATCAATATTACGATACCAATCAATATCTTGAAGTAGCGGCCCGCCAGAATTTTGGCCTAGCAGCGCCGGGCGAAACAGTACTGATTGTGCCGCAGCGGGTGGCCTTGGCGCATACGGTCGATGTCCAAGCGGTACCGACAAAAGTGCAAAAAACGGAGGTTAAGAAGCCGGCATACCAACGAAATTTTGAGTCCTGGGTTGATTTCTTTATGCACCGGCAGGCATCAGAGGATTGACAAGATCACCTCTGTTTGGTAAGATATATAAGCATTTCCTGAGGTAAGGAAAGAGCAGAAAAACCTTCCAGGTTTGTCTCAATTACATTGACGCGGGGTGGAGCAGTGGCAGCTCGCGTGGCTCATAACCACGAGGTCGCAGGTTCAAGTCCTGCCCCCGCAACCAAAGTAAGGCACCCGCGAAAGCGGGTGTTTTACTTTGGTTCTGAGAGTTGGGGCTTGGTTCTGCGACAGGGATTTTGCGTTAGCAAAATACCGTAGTCGCAGGGGAGAACTGCCAGTGGCAGTTCGGACAGCCGGAAGCCCGGCGTGGCTTGGCAGCCACCCGAGCTGAGGCGGGGTCGCGAGTTCGCCGAAGGCGAAACTTGTGACCAAGTCCTGGCTTGGTTCTGTATAAACAAGAGATTTTGTTATGATTGAGGAATGTCAAAGCTAGAAGGAAAAGTTGCAGTAGTTACAGGGGCCTCAAGCGGACTGGGTAAAGAGGTGGCGCTACAGCTTAATACAAGCGGAGTTAAGGTAATCGCATTATCTAGAAGTATAGAAAAAGCTGAATTGCCACAAGACATTATTAAGGTGCTGCTTAATATTCGCGATTTGCAAAGCATTGATGAAGCCTTTGCAGCTATCGATAACTCAACGAAACACATCGATATATTAGTTAACTGTGCCGGCCGGGGCTTAGTTAAGAGTCTTGAAGATACTTCCCGGGAAGAAATCATGGATGTATTTGGCGTTAATCTAAAGGGTAATATTTATATTGCCCAAGAAGTCTATAGGCGAATGTTGCCCGCTAAGTCTGGGCATATTTTGAACGTATCTTCGACAACTGGTTTGAAAGCGAGGGCAGATGAACCGATCTACGCTGCGAGCAAATGGGGTCTCAGGGGTTTTACGGAAAGCTTGCGTTTAGCTGCCACCGCACACAAGATTAGGGTAACGGGTATCTATCCTGGCGGAATGCAGACTGCTTTTTGGAGCGGAGAAGAGGCAAGAGATACTGCGGGCTTTATGAAGCCTGAGGATGTAGCCAAGGCGATTATTGATATGATTAAAACCCCTGATTCAATCGCACCGTCAGAGCTGGTAATTGAGCGAGGTTTCTAGCTATGCAATCAATCACCGTTCGACTCGTTGATGGCCAAGACCTCATGGCAGAGATAAAAAAGATCGCCATGGACAATAATGTACAAGCTGGCGTGATACTCTCTGGTGTTGGTAGTCTTTGGAAGTCAGTTATACGTGTGCCGGTTATTGACGGGGAAGTAAAATACATTCACCCCGAAGCTGTAGAAATAGATAGTTTGCATGGTACTGTCTCGGTTAATGGTTGTCACCTGCATATTTCCGTATCGGGCCTTGATGGTAAAGTTCTAGGCGGCCATGTAAAGGAAGGTTGCATTGTGCGCACCACCTGCGAACTAGTTATCGGTGTGCTCGAAGATACGGTATTTAAACGGGAGCCAGATTCTGCTACCGGTTTTGATGAGCTGGTGGTCGAGTAGGTTTATACTTTAGGTATGGCAACAGAACAATCAAAGAATACGCATTGGCACAAAAGGGCGCCAGCCGGAGGCGGTGGTGGCATCGTGTACTTCTTAGGCCTTATTGGTGCATTGGTGTACTACCTGCAGGTAGCCGACAGCTTTTGGACAGTCATCGCGGGCATATTAAAGGCGCTGGTGTGGCCAGCCTTCTTAGTCTACGAACTGCTAAAAAGCTTAGGCGCCTAACCTGCGTAAACTAGAGCGCTGTGGATAACTCTTATGTTCGTTAAAATTTCTGGATTGTGCAGTTGACAGCACATGCTATTATGAAGTCAAGTGAACAGCACTTATTGACAAATCAAAAAGATTATGTATAATAATAAATGTTGTGATCACAAACAAAAACTTTAAAAAATTACACAAAAATAACAAAAAGAGGGTATTGGCATGACGGTCAAAACAAAGTTGGCTTTCGAGCTAGCAAAAACCACCAACCAAGACATACTAAAGATAGATAACATTTTAGCCAAACTATAGATTAGATTTGCTAAAAAGTGGTCAGTCAAAAGATTCGGACTAAACTCCGAATCTTTTACTATGTAAACGTACAGCTTGCAAATACAAACGACCATATGGCATAGTTTGAGTTTTGGAGGTTGTTATGTCAGACAGATTTATGCCTCGAAACCGTAGCGTCTTACTTGAAGCGGGCGGTGATCCTGCGAAATTTAGAGATTTGCTTACGGCAACTAAAGACTACATAGGCGGTATCGTTGTACCCACAGAGCTGGCGCTTTGGGCCGGTCTCTCATCGGTGGCTCGAACAGTGAACGATGCTGCGCCTCCAGTGAAGGTCGTCTATGGTGGCGAGACGTTCCCTAATTTTGGGCGAGCCATGCAGTCTGGTCATGTGGATGCGGCAACGCTAAGTGGTGGCCCAAACACTTTGCCGCATATAGTACCCGAGCTCCAGGAGGTTGGTGTTGCCTCAGTAGTAGGTGTTACGCGCATGAAAGATGGTCCCATCGTCAGACTGGTCGGTATGGGCGTGCGTAATTTTCTTGTAGCACCCGGCGAACATTTCGACGAGCCTGTTCAGGTACTGGAGGAAGAACTGCCCAACAACTACGATCTATTCGTGCCTGTTCATAGTCCAGAAGAGATAGATCCCTTGGTTTCGGTCTACCCCAATACCCGTTTGCATGTTGTTGTGGGCGAACCAATATATGGAGCCAAGAACCCAGGCATTGCTGCGGTAGAGTTTGTCACCGCACTCGAGGCGGCTGGCTATCGCCACCCCGGATCAAGTCCTAGATAACAAATGCCAAGGACAGTGGTCTAGAGCCTACTAGTAAAAGCTTTGATTTGCTCAACACCGGTAAATAATTGTCCGTCGATACCGACGGAGTTAGCCGTATCTACTTTAGACTGGCTATCATCAAAAAACATGATATCTTTTGGCTTTATGTTGGGGTGCGTAAGTTTCAGCTCATCAACAATCATTTCGAAGAATTTCGGCTCAGTTTTAGAGATGCCGAGTTCTGCGCTAATAAAGTAGCCATCAAATAAATCTTTAAACATAACGTTCTTCATATATTCGCCTCGATATTTCTCTTGCTCGGTAGCAAGGTAGGTCGGCACACCCCCCTTCTTTAGCTCCCGAATCAGCACGATCAATTCTTCATTACGGATGTCCTCGGTCTTAAACCAGTATTCCAGCAGGTCATCGATATTTCCTTGCCATTGCCACAACTTTGGATTTTCTGCGATAGATTTTTTAAGGTCCTTCTTTCCGGTAACAATAGGTTTCCAGTCGTTGCGAAAGAACTGTTCGAAAGGCTCGGGGTCGAGACCATGAGAACGCGCATAGACAACCGAGAATGCTTCCTCGGGTAAGGTGAGTACCCCATCGGCATCGAATAGTAAGATGGTTGTTTTCATTGCCTCATCATATCAGACGGCTCAGTGGCTCTAGTCTACTAATCAATGACCACCAAAAAACCCCACTTTCGTGAGGTTGTTTGGTGGTAGCGGCGAGTAGAACTATCGGCCTTCGGCCTCCTCCGCTGCGACGTACTCGAAGTAAACTTCTGCGTGCGTCTCGCTACGCGAACTACTGACCCTACGCCGCTCGCGCGGCTATGGTCAGTACTCTCAATAAACTTGCCAGAACCAAAATAAAACGCCCACCTGTCGGTGAGCATTTTATTTTGGTAGCGGCGAGTAGACTTGAACTACTGACCCCAGGCTTATGAGTCCTGTGCTCTAACCAGCTGAGCTACGCCGCCTCGTCGGCCCTCGCTCCAAGCGAGGAAGCCTTCAGGCAATCAAGTTGCCTGCCAGCTACCTCGCTCTGCGCGGTGCCTCCTCTTCCCCAAAAAATGCTTCGCATTTTCCGGGGGCCCATGGGACCACGAACGGGTTAATTCTAGCAGATTTTGTCTCTGTTGGCCAGCCCTTTGGGCTGATCGATAGGTGGCTCAAGTAGTCCCAGAGTTGCTATCATTATAGGAATATGGATCATAAAATTCGGGCAGGCAAATACGTTGTGGCAGTATCTGGAGGTGTGGATTCTATGGTATTGCTTGACCTGTTGGCAAAACAGCCAGGATTGGTGCTGGTGGTAGCCCACTTCGAACATGGTATTCGGCCAGATTCGGCAGAGGACTTTGCTCTGGTCAAAACGGCCGCAAAGAAGTATGGAGTAACATTCGCTGCCGCTCATGGCAATTTAGGGCCAGAGGCCAGTGAAGCCACCGCCAGGGAAGCTCGGTATAGATTTTTGGATCAGGTGCGGGCCGAAGAAGGGGCGTTTGGTATTATAACGGCGCATCATCAGGACGATATGCTCGAGACAGCTATATTAAATATGCTGCGGGGGACTGGCCGTAAGGGTTTGTCTTCGCTAAGCAGCCGCAAGGATGTAATCCGGCCATTACTGGAGTGGACAAAAAAAGATATTCGCGCCTATGCCAAGGCCAATAACCTGGTGTGGCACGAAGATAGCACCAATGCCGACGAGCGCTACCTACGCAACTATATCCGTAAACATATCTTGTCGCGTTTTGGCGATAAAGCTAGGGCGTCGTTACTCGATCATGTTCGCCGGGCCGGCAAGTTAAATGACGAAATTGACGAAATTTTAGAGCAGGATTTGCAAAAACAACCGGCTAAGGACGAACTTAGCCGCGCTTGGTACGTACAGCTACCGTACGCCGTAGCCGGTGAAATGATGGCTGCCTGGCTGCGCCGCAACGGGGTGGCACAATTTGACCGCGTGATGATTGATAACCTGGTGGTGTCAGCCAAAACTGCTCGTCCAGGCAAGCTAGCTGATGTGAATGCTGCCTACATGATGGAGTTCAATAAAGACACCATCAAGCTGAGTAGTCGCATTCGCCCCTAGGACCAAGCTCAATTTGGCGGCTAGTTTCGGGAAATGGGGTTGGTTGGGTATAATCTGTTGATATGGATCCAAGCAAAAAAACATTTCGTGGCAACAAGTTAGGCGCCCAAGGCAACAAGCGCGGCTTTCGCAACTTGGGTTTTATTATTTTGATAGGTCTGTTTGGGCTGGTTATTTTTGCAGCCTACAACCAACCCAGCACTCTTAAAGAGATTCCAATTACCCAAGCAATTACCGAGGCTAACCAGGGGAAATACCAAAAAATCCAGGTTGATGCGAACGAGTTGCTTATCACCAAAAAGGGCGAAGATGCCCCAGCGCTTAAATCGTACAAAGAGGTAAACGTTGGGCTGAAAGAGCAAGGCCTGCAACCGGGTAAGGTAGAGGTTTTTAACAAACCGGCACCAACCGGCAATGGTTTGGGCGACATTTTGTTGGCGCTGTTGCCAGTTATTATTATCTGTGCCGTACTGTTCTTGATGTTGCGCAGTGCCCAGGGGCAGGGGAATCAAGCTCTGAGTTTTGGCAAGAGCCGTGCTCGGTTATATGGCAACGAAAAAGACAAAGTAACGTTTACTGACATTGCGGGCTCGGACGAAGCCAAGCAAGATTTGCAAGAGGTGGTCGAATTTTTGAAGTATCCCAAAAAGTTCGCCTCTGTTGGCGCCCGTATTCCTAAGGGCGTGTTACTGGTCGGCCCTCCTGGTACCGGTAAAACTATGTTAGCCAGGGCGGTGGCCGGGGAAGCGGATGTGCCGTTCTTTAGCATTTCTGGTTCGGAGTTTGTAGAAATGTTTGTGGGTGTTGGTGCCAGCCGCGTACGCGATTTGTTTGCCAAGGCCAAAAAGAACTCACCCTGCATTATTTTTGTCGACGAGATCGACGCCGTTGGTCGCAAGCGGGGCAGTGGAATGGGTGGTGGCCACGACGAGCGCGAGCAAACCCTAAATCAGATATTGGTAGAAATGGATGGTTTCGAACAAGGCCAGAATGTCATTGTGCTGGCCGCTACTAACCGCTCTGACGTTCTCGACCCTGCCCTGCTCCGCCCTGGCCGCTTTGACCGCCGGGTAAATATCGATCTGCCCGACCGCAAAGACCGCGAAGCGATTCTAAAAGTACATTTTGCGAAAAAGCCTTTAAACGACAAAGTAGATCTAGACGCTCTTGCTGCTAAATCGGCCGGATCGTCTGGCGCCGATCTGGCTAACATAGCAAACGAAGCAGCCATTATTGCTGCCCGTCTGGGTCACAAAGAGATCACTAGCGATGACGTTACCGGGGCGTTTGAAAAGGTGGCCATTGGTCCAGAACGCAAGAGCAAGGTGATGAGCGAAAAAGAAAAGGAGCTAACCGCCTACCATGAGGCTGGCCACGCCCTGGTCGGTCATGTGCTGCCCGACAGTGACGTTGTGCACAAAGTGACCATTATCCCCCGCGGCGGAACAGGTGGCGTAACCTGGTTTATTCCGCCAGAAGATAAAAGCTACCATAGTATTGTCGAGTTTAAGGACGTACTGGCTCGTATGTTGGGTGGTCGCATTGCCGAAGAGGTTATCTATGGTGCCGATCACGTCACTACCGGCGCTGGCAGCGATTTGCAAAAAGCTGCCGAGCTGGCCCGCGACATGGTTATTAACCAGGGTATGGGCAAGCAACTACGCGACCAAGTGTTTCATGTAGATGACGGCATGATGTTGGATCGTTTAGTGCACGAACGTGACTATTCAGAAGACACTGCTAAAGTAATCGACAACGAAGTTGAGGCATTAATTACCGAGGCGGCTAGTCGCGCTCGATTGGTTATTAAGGCCAATCTAGAAAGCCTGAAGAAGCTCAAAGTTAAGCTGTTAGAAAAAGAGACTATCGAGGCCGACGAGGCCAAACACATCTTATCTGGCACGCACATGCCAAAAGCTGCGGCCTTGTATTAGCGCTTTAGAGAAGGAAAACCCAAAGCGGGTTTTCCTTCTCTAGCCTCGCCTTTGGCTCGGGACTCATCCTTTCCATTTGCTGTACTTTCCGACGAGTAAATCGTCAGAAAGTACCATAATTACTATTTCGCAATTCAGACAAGGATAATAGCTAAGTTTTAGGCTAGAGATAAGACAGCTGGGGGCATATACTGATATCAGGCATCAAAGCTACCTTCAGCATGCAAGAAAACCCTACCCCAAAAGTAAAAAAACGACTCTCAATCGGCAACGTTGCCCTTTTGTTGATAGTCACTGCCTTAATCGGCCAATTGCTTGGTTTGCTGCGCACCAAGTTGGTGAACGGAAACTTTGAGGCGCTTGGCGCAAGCAGTACCGACGCCTATTTTGCAGCGTTTACGATACCGGACTTTTTCTTTTATACGCTCGCGGCCGGGCTACTTGGAGTAGCTTTTATTCCCTTCTTGGCCGATCGTCTGCAAAAGGGTGACCACCAGGGCATGTGGGAACTTTCCTCAAGTTTGCTTAACTTGTTATGTATGGTGATGGCCATTGTGGCGGTGGTGATTTTTGTGTTTGCCGAGCCGCTTATGGTGCTGTTGGGTGGAGGCAGATTCACTGCCGAACAACTCGACAAAGCCGTCGTAATTATGCGCTTTTTATCGCTCAGCCCACTGCTCTTTACGATATCCGGCATCTTAAGCAGTATCCAGCAGACACTGGGAAGGTTTTTCTTTTTTGCCATCGCGCCTTTGTTCTATAACTTGTCGATCATCGTCAGTATTTATATTTTTGAAGGTACGGGTTTTGGGCTAAAAGGTCTAGGTGTTGGTGCGTTTGTGGGTAGTATTTTGCAGTTGGGGGTGGTTGCGCTAGGTCTGATTGGTACTGGCTTTCGGTGGTCGCCAAAGATTTTGTGGCGGCGCGAAAACTTTAGGGGTGTATTGAGGCAGCTACCGCCCCGCGCAGTCGACCAAGGGATAGACCAAGTGCAAGTTATTGTCGAGACCACCTTTGCCAGACGATTGGGCGAGGGGAATATTACCTATTACAACAACGCCTATACATTGCAGATGGCGCCGGTGCTGTTAATTGGTACGGCAATTTCGACAGCCGCCTTCCCGCGGTTAGCGGAGCGAATGTCGCAGGGCCGCCCAGATTTGTTTCGTCATGATTTCTTGAAAATTTTGCGGTTTATGATTTGGGTGGGCATACCCGTAGTGCTGGCCTGTTGGTTTGCGCGTGGCTATTTGGCTCGTTTAATCTTTACCCGCGATGCGCCAGAAATTGCCTTAATATTTGGCTTCTTAACTATCGCTATCTTCTTTAAGATGATCTATACCATCATTTCCAGATGGTTTTATGCCCAAAAGGATACCAAAACACCATTGGCGGCTTCTATACTGACGATTATTTTGAGCATTACGTTGACTGCCATCATGGCTCGGCCCAGCGCCTATGGTATCGCTGGTTTGGCGCTGGCGGTATCGCTGGCTTCGACGTTTGAAGTGCTGCTACTCTTCAGCATTATGTTGATGCGCGACCATGGTCTGTTTGATCGTGTGTTTTGG
>Ga0111539_10002650_pt1 | contig 23724 bp, 17 predicted proteins | sample RhiMethybrSRZTD1_FD_79667 | JGI IMG/M metagenome (GOLD analysis project Ga0111539, IMG submission 79667) | Populus rhizosphere microbial communities from Tennessee, USA - Rhizosphere MetaG P. TD hybrid SRZTD1 (version 2) (version 2) | ecosystem: Host-associated > Plants > Roots > Rhizosphere >...
CGAGTGGTCTTCATCAATCAGAAGTATCAAATTCGGGACTACGGCAACAAGCGGAGCAGCTGGGTGGTGAGCAAGCAATCCCCCGACCCATCCTGAGCACGACGCTGTAAAAGGCTTGTCTTCATTCGAAGCTGTCGACCGGCCTATCCTGTTTCTGTGTTAGTACAGCCCGCCTCAAGTCTCGGTGTCCCAGGAACCCGCGCAAGACGTGGAGCGAACCAGCTCAGCAGTCCGTCGAGAAAAGGGATTTTCGCGCAATGAAGTTAAGAATGATCGCGGTTTTCGGCATTGCTCTTTTCGTTCTTGCGAGCGCATTTCCCCCCGAAGCGTTGCCACAGGACGCGATTCCCGGCGTTCCGTTGGCTCCGGCTGTACTTCAGAGCGACGCCGGGCCAGGCTCTCGGACCCTCACGATTCCAAGGGTCCTTCGGCGTCCGAAACTGGAAGACTTTCTCAACGGCGAGAAATCCAACAACAGTGTCGTCGTCACTGATTTTCGTCAGCGTGATCCGGGTGACGGTGTGCCGGCTTCTCAGAAGACCTCGGCGTTTCTTTCGTACGATGACAAGAATCTGTACGTTGTCTTCGTCTGTCAGGACGACCCGGATCAGGTTCGGGGGCGAATGTCGAAACGTGAGGATGCCTCAGAAGATGACAGCGTCACCCTCTACCTGGATACATTTCACGATGGGCAGAGGGCTTACTATTTCTCCACAAATCCCCTCGGCATCCAGACCGACGGCGTGCTGACCGGCTCAAATAGTGATGGGAGGTTCGATACGTTGTGGTCCTCGGAGGGGCGTGTCACTACCGACGGCTATATTGTGTTCTTGTCGGTTCCTTTTAAGAGCCTGCGTTTTTCAAACGAGTCGACACAAACCTGGGGTATTGCTCTAAGGCGTTATATCGCCCGGAACAGCGAAACCGCGTTTTGGCCGTTTATCACGCGTCGTCAGAAGAGTCAGACACAGCAGTTCGCCGTGGCCGAGGGCATAAGCGATATTTCGACCGGCCGCAACCTTCAGCTTATTCCGTATGCTGCCTACACAAATGCCAGGATTCTCGATCCAGGTGTTCCCCGCTATGAAACGCAATCCGAGTCTCGTGCAGGCCTGGACGCGAAGATGGTGTTTGGGAGCAGCCTGACATTGGACTTCACTGCGAATCCCGATTTCAGTCAAGTCGAGACGGATGATCCTCAAGTCACTGTCAACCGCCGGTTTGAAGTCTTCTTTCCCGAAAAGCGTCCCTTTTTCCTGGACAACATCGGCTACTTCGAGACTCCACTAAATCTGCTCTTTACCCGACGCATTGCAGATCCGGAGTTCGGAGCTCGACTGACCGGCAAGGTTGGTCGCTGGAACATAGGCTTCTTAGGTATGGACGATCGGGCGCCTGGCAAACAGGTAGGCACCCAGAACTCGCTTTATGGACAGCGTGCTTTGGTGGGAGCTGTGCGAATTCAACGTGAGCTCGGAAAAGATTCAGATTTTGGCTTTCTCACCACAGAACGCCGTTTCGGTTCGAGCGAGAATCGCGTTTCTTCGATCGATACGAAGATCCAGCTAAGCCCCACGTGGTACTTCAACGGTCAGGCGGCGTACAGCGCTGATCGAAGAGACAACGGCAACTCTGATATCGTCCGGTCCGAGGGACCGGCATATTCCGCCCAATTGACATATTCCGGCCGAAACTTCAGTTACGGCGCAAGCTATAAAGACATCAGCCCCAGTTTTCGAGCCCCTCTAGGTTTCGTCCCGCGTTTGGACATTCGGAGCGGGAATCAAGACGCGTCGTACTACTTTCGGCCTGAGAACAGCAAGATCTACTCTTTCGGACCCTCCGTCAACTTCGGAGCGAACTGGGACTACGCCGGACGTTTGCTAGACAAGTACTCCAGCGTTGACTACAGGATGGACTTTGCCGGCCCCGTGGGGTTCGCAATCACGAGATATGACGCATACGAAAGCTATTTGACTCAAGGCTTCCGGTACGGCACGACATCGGGTTCTTTCTATGCAAACTGGCTGAAACGACTCTCTTTCTATGGCAGCTATGGGATCGGGACTGGCGTTAATTATTCCACACCTCAGGGGATGGAACCTTTCGTCGGAAATGTTCAAAACGGCTCGATTGGTTTCACCTGGCGACCGGAGAAGAGGATGAGTTTCGAGGAATACTACTACTTCAGCAGCTTGCGAGCGCCGCGCGGCCTCGCAGGGTTTGGGGAACTTCAGCCGGGCATCTTCACGAGTCACATTGCGCGATCCAAAGTGAATTTTCAGTTCACCAGAGCTCTTTCTGTACGCGCGATCGTCGACTATTACTACTTGTCGCCCAACACCGCACTGTTCGATTCCGATCGGTATGGACAATTGAATGGAGATGTCCTTCTGACCTATATGCTTCATCCCGGTACTGCCTTATATATCGGCTACAACAGCCGGTTCGAAAATCTGGCCACGAACCCTGACGGTTCGCCCGGGCTGCAGCGAAGCGGCCCCCCGATTTACCCCGGCAACAGCCAATTCTTCGCGAAGCTGAGCTACCTGTTTCGATATTGAGAGTTCTTATGGAGTTCGCTACTGGCAACAAGCATTATGGGGCGGGAGGCAATCGCATGAGTGATGGTCCGGGCAAATCGAAAGTGTTTCATGATGAAGCACGCACAAAAGTGTACCGGCAAGACGATGAGTCCGCGATTGCGAGTCAGGGTCATGAGCACTTGAGGAGCAAATTGCGGGACATCTGCGGTTCCTTCCCGCACCGCATTTCTATCCTGGATCTGGGTTGTGGCACCGGCAGATATTTTCACTGCCTTCGAAACGTCGACCGGTTGACGGGCATCGATATTTCGCTGCCGATGTTGAGAGAAGCCAGGGCTCCTGTAAGGATGGACGAGACGACCCACATTCCAATTGATTTGATATGCGGTGATCTGTTTGAGTTAGGTTTTAATTCCGAATCCTTCGAATTCATCTACTCCATCGGTGTATTCGTAGGTTATTCCGCGTTCACTCCGCCGGTTTACCATCAGCTCTTCGACTTGCTGAAGCCCGGCGGCAAACTGTTCTTTACCGTCCAGAATGTTGCGGATCAAGTGACGCAGAATGGATTGCGGAAAGCGATGGAAATAAGTCCGTTCGCACAATATGAAATATCCGATTACGGTTGTGTCCCTGGAATGCAGAAGAGCTATTTTCTTGAATGTCTAGCCACCAAAGACACATCACGCTCCTCGGCGAAGGTTCAGCCGCCTTTCGAAAAGCGAAGTGCTTATTCCGGAGATCTCTGGTTGCTGAACGTGAGCTTGCTCACCCCCGAGATCGTAGCCCGAATCCCGCCGGATGACGCTTTCATACTGATCGACGACGAGGTGTGCAGGAAAGAACTCTCTATCGGTCGTCGGGCCTTGCCTTTTCTGGAACGAGACGGAAAGTACTGGGGACCGCCGAACAATGACGAGAACGCCATCGAAGAACTGGAACGGATGCGTCGAGCGGGAGCCACTTTCGCGGTTTTCGCGTGGCCTTCTTTCTGGTGGCTGGATCACTATTCCGGCCTTCAACGTCATCTACGCTCCCGCTATCCGTGCGTATTGGAGACAGAATTACTGATCATGTTTGATCTGAGATCATGAATCAGCGATTTCGTGAATGATGGCCAGGATTGTCGTTGGAAGTTATCTGATTCGATATCCGCTCGGCGGCATGATGTCCTGGGCGCTGCAGTATCTGCTTGGCTTCAGCCGTCTCGGGCACGATCTCTATTTCGTCGAAAAGGCGCATTACCCCAATGCGTGTTTTGATCCCTCGCATGGTGTCTCCGGCGATGACCCTACATTCGGAGTAGCAGCTGCAAAGTCGTTGCTTGCTCAATACGGCCTGGAAGGCAAGTGGTGTTTTGTGGATTTTGCGGGGACATACTATGGATTGTCCCGAAAGGAAATCGAAGACGTTTTCCGGACAGCGGATCTGTTTGTCGATTCCGGTTCGCACGGATCGTGGTTGGAAGAAGCGCAACACTGCCCAGCTCGCGTCCTTGTGGACGGAGAGCCGGGCTATGCGCAGATGCGCATGGAGCAGGCGCAACTGGCGGGACGGCAGACTCCGGTCTATGACTTTTACTACACGAACGGATTGAACTTCGGCACGCCGGAGGTTTTAGCTCCCGACGCGGGGCGACAATGGCGTCCGCTGGCGAACCCTGTCATGGTTGATCTCTTTGCTGTCGTCCCACCACCGCGCGGCGCGGCTTTTACAACGGTCATGAATTGGCAGTCTCACGACCTGCTCGAGTACAGAGGGAAGCGATACGGACAGAAGGATCTGGAGTTTGAGAAGTTCATGAATCTACCAACGCTCACAAGCCAACCTCTGGAGGTGGCGGTGAGCGGCCGCGTCCCGGAGCAGGAGCTTCGTCAGGCCGGCTGGAGTGTCCGCCCGGCGAAGCTCTTGACGGAAAGTATCGACAGCTACTGGAATTACATTCGCAACTCCGCCGGTGAATTCAGCGTATGCAAGCATGTTTTCGTCGCGACGCGGAGTGGTTGGTTTAGCGACCGCAGTGCCGCGTATCTGGCAAGCGGCAGACCTGTGGTTCTGCAGGACACAGGATTCAGCGCGCACCTGCCGTGTGGCGAGGGACTCTTTGCAGTCGCCACTCCAGAAGAAGCCGCAGCAGCGTTCGACAAGATCTCGGCAGATTACCCTCGCCAGTCGAAACGGGCTCGAGCGATTGCCGAGGAGCATCTGGATTCACCAAAAGTGATCGGCCGGATGCTCAAGGAAGTGGGGATCTGAGATTGAAAGGGACTTTCATATGGCACGCATAGTTGTGGGATCAACGATGATCCGTTATCCCCTGGGAGGGATGAACCAGTGGGTGCTGGCCTGGCTCGTCGGGTTTAAGAGATTGGGGCACGAAGTCTACGTTGTAGAGAAAAGCGGTTGGGAGAACTCCTGCTATGACCTGTCGAAAAGGATCATGACGGACGACTGCACCTATGGAGTCGGCGTGGTCAGCGGCCTGTTGCGTCGGTTCGGTCTCGAGGAGAACTGGTGTTTCGTGGACGCTGCCGGCGTCTATCACGGACTGTCTCGCGAACAACTCGGTGCAGTGATCCGGTCGGCGGACCTGTTTGTCGATCTTGAGGGTACGGAATGGGTGGAGGAAACAGCCGCCATTCCATTGCGGGTATTCGTCGATGGAGAGCCCGGCTGGTGCCAGATGAAAATGGAGAAGACCCTTCGCGCCAACAAAGACTGGTCCGGGCATGACCGTTACTACACGACAGGGATGAACATCGGGACACCGAGTACTTCCGCTCCCACCGGCAGGAAGGAGTGGAAGCCCTTGTTCGCTCCCGCCCTTCTTGAACTCTTTCCGTACCAGGCTGTGAACCAGGATGCTCCCTTTACCACCGTCATGAACTGGAAATCCAATAGGCACGTGGAGTTCGATGGGGTTTCCTATGGTCAAAAGGAAACCGAGTTTGCAAAGTTCATCGATCTCCCGGGCAGGACGTCTGCTTGCATGGAGATTGCGGTCTCGGGATCTAACGTACCAAGACAGGAGTTGAGGAGCCGCGGTTGGAGCGTGCGCAACGCGGACGAGATCGCCGCGTCCATCGATACCTATCGAGACTACATCCTTGAATCCAAGGGGGAGTTCAGCGTGGTAAAGAACGTTTTCGCCGCCACGAATTGCGGATGGTTTGGTGACCGGGAAGCCTACTACATGTCAACCGGTCGTCCCGTGGTACTGGAGGAAACAGGGTTCAGCGCACATCTGCCGGTGGGAGAAGGTCTCTTCGCCGTCAGGACCGTCGAGGAGGCGGCAGCTGCGATTGATGAAATCAATCAGGATTTCGAGCGCCACTCTCGAAAAGCGCGTGAAATCGCGATCGAGTTTCTTGATGCACCTCGCGTCCTCAGAAAATTTCTTCAAGAGCTCGGGGTGTAAGGGAGAACGACTATGAAAGCCTTGGTGAAGTTTGGAGAGGGTCCAGGACAGGTCGGGCTACGGGATATCGACGAGCCCATTTGCGGCACGAATCAGATCAAGATAGAGGTGAAGGCCTGCGGCATCTGTGGCACGGACCTTCACATCAGGCTAGGTGAGCATCCATGGGAACAGTTTGTTCCCTTAGGCCATGAATACAGCGGCGTGGTCGTTGAAGTGGGCGGTGAGATTCAAGATTTCAAAGTCGGCGATCGAGTTGCGGGCTCCGGTCACGGCGGGTTCTCCAGGTACGTTGTCACCGATATGCAAAATGGCGATTTCCATTCTCGCGTACCCGATAAGTTGTCCTTCGAGGAGAGTGCTCTGTTTGAGCCGCTCGCCGCTTGTACGCGCGCCGTGGTGGACCGTGCCGGCATAAAAGAGAGGGACGTCGTGCTGGTGACTGGACCGGGGGCGATAGGATTGGGAGTGATGCAGGTGGCAAAGTGTGCCGGTGCAGTCGTGATCGTTCTGGGATCTGCTGCGGATGAAGCGAGGCTTGCGCTCGCTACGCGATTAGGTGCGGACTACGTCGTAAAGAATGAAGATGGGAATCTGGGAAGTCTCGTCTGGGAGATTACGAACTATCAGGGAGTCGACGCGATCCTCGAGTGCTCGGGGGCACAGGCGGCTGTTTATACGGCGCTGAGTGTGATCCGATACGGTGGTCGCTGGACTCAGGTTGGCCTGTTTGGCGGCAAGAAAGTGTCGCTCGACCTGGACGGGCTTGTGCGCAATCAGATACAGGTGGCGACATCCCTCGGTTTCGTACGCGAGTCCTGGGAGCAGGCCATCTCCCTTGTCAGCGAGGGAAGGGTGAATCTGAAGGACATGGTATCTCATCAGTTCCCTTTGTCGGAGTGGGAGAAAGGGTTTGCTGCCGCCAGCAACAGGGAGGGTTTCAAGGTATTGCTGATTCCTGACTAGGGGGCTCCGGTGTGCGCGGTCATAGACCGCGGCTGTAGGCGCGGTCTATGACCGCGCACGATCTCTGAGAGGAGAGCTGATGAACTATCGTCGGTTGGGAAGTGCAGGGATACAGGTCAGCGAGATAAGTCTGGGCACCTGGATTTTGTGCGACGCGCTGGAACAAAAGGAAGCGGCGTTTGCCGTAATCGACAAGGCGCACGACCTTGGCATTAATTTCTTTGATACCGCCAACGCCTACTCGGAAGGACGAGCCGAGCAGATCCTTGGTGAAGCGCTGCGCAAATATCGAAGAAGCTCTTACGTGCTGGCAACGAAGGTGTATTGGCCAAAGGGACGCTGGCCGAATGAATGGGGCCTTTCCCGGAAGCATATCTTCGATCAGGTTCATGCGAGCCTCGAGCGGCTTGGAACGTCCTACATCGATCTCTATTATTGCCACTGGTTCGACCGCGATACACGGTTGGAAGAAACGTTGAGGGCCATGGACGATCTGGTGCGGCAGGGCAAAGTGCTCTATATCGGCGTCAGTAATTGGAGTGCGGTTCAGATCTCAGAGGCTCTTCGTGTTGCCGACCAATACTTGCTGGACCGCATTGTCGCAAACCAACCCAGTTACAATATGTTTGATCGGTACATCGAAGAGGAATCCATCGCACTCTGCGAGGCGAACGGGATAGGGCAGGTCGTTTATTCACCGCTGGCGCAAGGGGTGCTGACCGGAAAGTACAAACCCGGCGCCAAGCCACCCGAAAGCAGCCGTGCCAACAAGAAAGGCATCGGGGCGGTGGTGACAGTGCGGGACTACTTGAAGGAGGAGTTCCTGGAGAAGGCGGAGCAGCTGCAGCCCATCGCGCGTGACATCGGCCTCGAGCTCCCGCAATTGGCGCTGGCCTGGGTGCTTCGACTTCCGAATGTGGCCAGTGCGCTCATCGGAGCAAGTCGCGCCGATCAAGTCGAAGCGAATGCAAAGGCCTCGGGTGTTCGCTTGTCCGAGGAAGTGCAGCAAGCGGTGGGGAAGGTGCTGGATTCGATAAAGAGTTCGGTGCGGAGTAAGGCGTGAAAATCGGTGGCAGGGTAGCTGGGGAAAGAAATCGGTGCCGGGGGCTTCGGTGACGTTGACCGAATTCGCGCGACGCGCGAGTTCGGTCAACGTCACCGAAACCCCCGGCACGAATTTCTAGAATCCGAGTTCCTGTAAGAATTTCCCCAGCACCTTCTCCGTCGCAAAAAGCTCATTGGCGAGTTCGTGCGCGGACTTCGAATGGCATTCGAAGTCCGCGTTGATCGCATCGATTGCGGCCGCTGCTTCCTCGACCGTCTTCACGGCGAAGATGCCCCGGCCGACCGGCAAGGTTGAACTAAAGCCGCTGTCCTGCACAACGACTGGCCGACCGGTTGCCATGTAGTACGCCTCACGGTCTCCGATCCACCCGGAATTCGTCGCAACGAACACATTCTTTGCCACGCTGAATCCGCCCCGGGAGCCAAGAATGTATCTTCGATAGCTGTCGACGGAAACCGCCACGTCATCGGCGCTCACGACACTCCAACCACATTCCCGCATGAGCGGCTTTGGGGCATCCGGGCCCGATATCGCAACTTCCATTCGCGCCTTAGTGAGCGCAGGTAGCTGCATGAACTTGGGAAACTCCATTTCCTTCTGGCCGTAAATCTGGCCCTCAAATTCCAGCGTCTTATGCATTTTCCAATTCATTACGGTCGTAAACGGAGCGTCGGGCTGTGGCGGTTGATACGGAAACAGGTCGGTCAGGGCCGGCGGAAGCACGTGTCGCCAGGATTTTCCCGCCGTCGGTGCGGAACAAAGCGGCGTGCCGACATTGAGACCAACGCTGTAGTGCTGGTTGTGTCCCGACCAGTCCTGGTTCCGGCGTCGGTCGATTTCCATTTTGATCTGAAACCACCCCGGCTCAGCGTCCACGAACACCCTCAGCGGAACAACCGCCGCTTCATCGATCCAATCAAAGCCTTCGAGGTCTACAAAGAGGTCCGCCGATTGAAAGACGCTAACTAGGCGTTCGCGGCTCAAACCGTGATAGACCCCGGTCCAGTCGACGAAGCACCAGTTATCATCGAGTCCAAATCGCTGCAAGAGACCCCGAACTACTCCAAGTCCATAGGAGTAATCGTCGGTCATTTCCTTCTTCGACACATCGTAGCAAGCGAGTGACCACGTACCACTCTTCTCCAGGAAATAGACCTCGTGTCCAAGTCGTTTAAATCCGACCAACCAGGAAAGCATCGATTGATTAATGCCGCCCAACGGGTACTGCACCATCGAGGCGGCAACTATGATTCGTGCCATCAAATTCTCCCTTCCATGGATTGAAGGCTCTCTTCGCGCTGACCTGCACGGATCCGGACGGGAAGCGGGCGCACCAGAACTGGGCCCCCTTCATTCCGAACTCTCACAGGAGTGCCATTGACACTCTCTTCGACGCTGAAGCGTCGACTTAACGCGGCAGCGAGTGCGCGATAGTCAATCATTCGCTGCGCACCCGCGCGCTGCCACGCATCCAGCCATGTGCTGAACCACTCGACGCCGTTCCGGCAGATATCAAAGTCGTGGAAATAACCCACGACGGGCAGGCCTGCATCGAACCAGGCGGGATCGGGTTTGTCGAGGTAGGGCGAGCAGACGTGCTGCGCCCAGCAGAACCGGTTCCCGTCGCGAATTGCGAGATAATAACTGCCCACTAATTGCAGGCCTAGTCTCAGGGCACATTCCAAAGACGCGTTGGTCCATTGTTCGCCCGGGCATATCAGCGTTGTAGGTTGTGTCTTGAAGAATCGGCGAAATGCAGTCACCCCATGTACCAGAGGGTGCTGGGCCGCGGGCCGGCTGGCGATCACGTTGGCCGCGTTGGCGCCAAGCTCACGATACCACTGTACCGACTCGTACCGATCGTCCGCCATGGCCCAGGAGACTGTATCCGGATGCATGTGCGTATAACCGTGCAGCTCGACATCTCCTGAACCCGCTTTTCGAATCGCCTGAATGCCGCGGAACTCTGAAATGTAATCGTGAATGACGTGGCCGTTGTTATTGGTGGCACGTTCGTATTGAACGAGTGGCGAGGGGTGAACCCTCCCCGGGACTCGCGTTGAAGGCCGTCCAGCAACCTTCAAGCTTCCCCGCTTAACATCTCCGTCATCGACCCAACCGGAAACATAACCGATCGAGAGGCGGGCGTCTCGGCGTTGAAGGTCTGTTCCTATCGCCATCCAATCCGCTTCGCTCAGCCGGGAATGGGAGTAGATCTGATGATGGACACTCTCCGCACTACCGGGATCATCCATTCGCAGGATCAGAGTTCCTTCCCAGTCGAGCCAGGCCGTTGCTTCATCCACACCCCATACAAGCAAGCGACGGAGCAGCGCGGTCAAAGCTCCGTTGGCGTCACGAGCTTCGCTCGGATGGAATCCGAGTGTAGCGACGACACCGCAGCCAACACGGCGTGCGGTAATCGCGGGGACACCATCGATAGTTGCCCAGATCAGGTTTTGCTCGGACGAATCCAGACGACTTCCCCTATGGGGGTTTCGACAGCTCCATTCCTGTTCAGGACCAGGTCCGCTCCAGCGCAGAGAGAGACCGCCAACATCGTCTGTTTGTCGCGCCGCTCCTGAAAGGCGCGCGAACGCACTTCCCGGTGCACCGGCCCGCGCGAGAACCAGGCAGGGTTCCGTTGAAAGCTTGAGCCTCAGTTGTGCGATGACGTTCTCTCCCAGACGATCCGGATCGCCAGCGACGACAACGCGCGAACCGGCTGAAGAAAGGTCATTGCCGGCATGCGATGCGCCGGGGCGAATGATGCCAATGCCCCAACCCAGGAGCCTCGCCAACGTCAGCCAATCCAGAGCCTCTCTCTCCCTGGCTGGGATCCACCCTCCTGTGCCCCACACGACTTCCGCCTCGGGCAGTTCAGCATCCGAAGAAAGCAGGAGCGTGAGGTTGGTGTCTTGTCCGGTCATCCCCTGGCTCCGCATACTGCGGAGAATCCTTTCTGTAACGTTGCAGCCACGGTTGCCGGGGAGAGCAGATCCTCAGCGACCTTTCTCACTTTCGCGCGCGAGGAGGCGACCAGTTCAGGCCGGCTCAGCACAAATGAAAGTCCCCTCGCGAGCGCCTCGTCGTCGCCGGGTGGAAAGAGCCAGCCGGTCTGACCGTCTACAACCAGGTCGCCGATGCCTCCAACGCTGGAAGAGAGAACAGGAGTCCCACAGGCGAATGCTTCGTTGATGACAGCTGGAGAAGCTTCGCGCAGGGAAGCCATAACGAGACACTCCGCTCCGCTGTAAAGCTGCGCCTTGGGCTGTGAGCCCGAAATCCAACCGAGAAAATGGATGCGTTCGCCGAACTGGCTGGCTGCGAGAGCCCTCAGGCTCGAAATGTCCTGTCCGTCTCCGACAATAACCAGGTCGGCATCCGGATGGTCCGGTGCCGCCTGGACAAAGGCCCTGATGATGGCACTCACCCGCTTTACGCTGTCATCGAGCCGTCCCACGAATAAGAGATAACGCCGCGAAGGGTCGAGTCCGGCCGCCTGGCGGGCCACAGTCCGCTCTAGAGGCCGGAACACAGCCGTGTCCACAGGCGGGCGAATTACGTCGATGCGGTCGCGTGGAACTCCATAATGCTCCACGAGCGACTTCAATTCGCCTTGCCCTGAGGGAAAGATCCAATCGGATCTCGGAATCGTAAATCGTTTGGCGAATCGCCCGAGGTAGCCATCCGGCGTACCGCCCGTGTGTAGAACGAGAACCGGCACTCTTAGCAGCCTGGCGATCAGGATAAGCACGTCGAAGCGCCCGCTCGAATAACTGGCAACAAAGAAGACATCCGGCCGTTCCCGGCGCAGTGCCCGAAGGAAAGGCCACGACATCAACGCAACGTAGGAAGCCACCAAAGCGTAAGCCCGATAGGCCCCGCGCCAGCGCCACGCATTCTTCGGCAAGTAAAAAGCCCGCCACAGGCACCGGTGCAGCCATGAGGACAGTAAGAAACGCACCGTACATCCCACTCGTTCATGCCGCGCTTCGGACAGTTGAGGAGCCAGCGAAAAAACGTACCAGACCACGTCGCCGATCTCGCGCTGTACCAGTGCCAGCCATTCGTGAACGGCCGTATTCATCCACTGGGTGGCAAAGCTCCGTTGATCTATGCCGTAATGTGGGTAGAAGTCTTCGAACACATCGGGGTAGTCGAAGAAAGCGATGAGTGGCCGATCTCGCTTTCCTGGCAAACCCGCGTTGGCTTGAACTCCCATGTTATCCCGTAGCGCTGTCGAGCCGTCCTTCATGAACGTTGAAGTCAGTGCCCCGCTCATTCAGCCCCTTCACTGCCGGACGTTTGAACGAATCCTCGATCAGGCGAGCCAGAACACGATTGGAATCAAAAAACTCTGCTGCAATCTCGCGAGCTGTCCGGCAATGAAGCTCATAGCGGCTGCCGACTTCCTCGATTGCGTCGATCGCCTCTGCAGGATCCTGGAAAGAAAGGAGGCCGGTTCCAGTAGGCAGCCATTCGGAGAAACCTGTCTCTTCCGTAACGACGGGGCGTCCGCTGGCCAGGTATACAGCACTGCGCTCGCTGAACCAACCGCTCCGGCTAATGACGTAGCCATGCTTGGCGACAGTGAACTCCGCCCTGGATTGCTGAATGTAGTCCTGGTAGCTCCAGAGATCCCGACTGGGTTCGGTCGGGTCGCGAACAATCCAACCCTTGTCGCGCAACAGGGCACGCGGCGCACTCACGCTCCCGAGGGCCAGTTCGAAAACCTGCCCCAGGCGCGCCGGAAGATCCAAAAATTTTTCAAAGGACGTCGACTTCATGCCATAACGACGACCCTGGTGCTCCTGCACCGCGTAGCTGTCCCATTGCATCACAGTGGAAAACCGTGACTGAATCCGGCCCAGAGTGACTGGCCAGGCGTCCATCACGACGGGCTGGCGCGTCGGCTGCCAGGGCAGGCCGTCGTCCGGAACCGTAGAGCGGCCGCTGGTCACGTTCTCACCGAAGGAGAAAAAGGCCGTGTGCTGGAATGCCCTCGCTCTCAGGGCAGGATCGGTCAGGTTTCTGATCTGAGTAAATGCGGGATCCGTATCTATCAGCACACGGACGGGGATGCCAAGGTACCAGGATCGTAAGGGATTGGAGTTGCCCAGGTTAATCAGGAGGTCTGCTGAAGCGCAGAGTTCTTCCGCACGTTGGCCGCAAGGACCGAGCCATCTGTTCGTGTGCGCGTCATAATACGCCCAGCGGTCGGCGAGCCCGACTCTGCTGAACGTCCGCGCCGCAAAGTCCAGTCCGTAACTGGGATCGGTATCGGTGACGCAACGCAAGGGGTCATAACAGCTCCATTGATAGTCGTTGCTATCTCCGAAAGAATAGACATCGTGCCCCAGCGCAGCTAATCCCATCGCGTACTGCAGATGATGCCAGGCCATGCCTCCCATGGGGAGCCGGACAATCGAGTCGAGTACGATGATCCGCAAACGGCCAACTGAAGCCTTACCGCCAAATCTCACTTCGTCTCCTGATGGTCATACCTTGTTTGACGCCGGCGTCAGCGCAGATAGAAACTGTTCGCTAACATCCAACAAGATGCGTTGTGCGCGGGTGCGGCATTCTTCCGCCTGAACTCGCGCCTGTGGAGTAAGGCAATATTTAAGGGCCCTCTCCAGCTGCACGTCGGTAACTTCTCCGGCTGTGAACGCCATTGGCCATCCAATCGTGTCTGCCTGGCGGCGGATCTTGGCGCCGCCTGCGATGGGGTCAATCGCAACCACGGGCACACAGTTCTTCAGGGCCAGCACGAGACCGTGAAGCCGAGTCGTCAGCACCAAGTCCATCCGGGCGATCAGCGACTCGACCTCGGCCGGAGTACGCAACCCTCCGGCGTTTATGTCCAGCCTTGTATCAATGGGGACCAGGCACATCTCATGCGCGGCAGCCAGGCGATGAAGCGCGTCGTTCGCTGTCTCGTGCAGGCCCCTGTCGCGATACTCTTTCTGGGGATGACTGAGCACGATGCCGACAACCGGCACGTGTAGTCGTTCCGATAGAAATGCCAGATCCGGTCGGCTGCAAGCAGAACTGTCCCGTTCGAGAAGGAGCTCAAAAGGATTCCAGGTTTCCAGGGCTTCCATCATTGTCAGATTCACCCCTAGCAGTCTGCGGCCCGCAAACCGGGACAAGAACTCCGTAATCGGCCAGCCGTTACCAAAAGGCCCACAGACGAAAACAACGTCGGAGTAATCCAGGGGATTCACGGCTTCCCAATCAACGCCTCCTTGAAAAGGCTTCGCCAACGCGACGTCGTAAGAGCAGCCGGAAGAATCGAGCCACTTACACACCAGATCCCGGACGAGCAGATCTCCAGCCGTCGCGCCCATTTTTTCGAAACTGAACCATCCCGCTACGAGTGCTCTCATAAGAGTTTTACAACTAGCCGGTTTTGAGTTCTGAGTGCTCAGTCGAATGACTGCCTGGCCTTCGATCTCCTTGCAAAGTGTCTTCAATGAGTTTTGCGAGCACTTTGCCGGAATCGAAATACTCTTCCGCGATCGCTCGGGCTGCTACGGAATGCCGTTTGTAATTCCCTTCAATCTCTTCGATCGCGGCCGCAGCTTGTTCGAGCGTCTCAAAAGCAAACAAGCCCTCGCCAACGGGTATCACAGCTCGAAATCCGGTATCTTGCGCAACAACCGGGCGACCGGCGGCAAGGTAACAAGCCGAGCGACAGCTGAACCATCCTGCCTGGCCCTTCACATAGCCGTTCTTGGCGACACTCCATTCCCCCTTCGATGTCTCGACATAGTTTCGATAGCTATCCAGGCCCCCGCAAACATGATCCGGATCGACAATTCGCCATCCTGCGGCGGCCAGCAACTCCGAGGGCGTCGGCTTGCCAGTCAAGGACAGCCCGGTACCAGCCGCCGAATCAACAAGCTCCCAGTTCACGTGATGCGTGCTGCTAAGGGCTATTTCGAGCGGCGTCGCTTTCAGCCTGGCGGGCAACTTTAAGAAACGCACCAGTTCCAGATCTTTCTGCCCGTATGCCTGCCCGCGGAACTCCAGTGGCTTGTAACTGGTCCAACTCATGACCGTTGTAAAGGCGTCCCGACATAGCCGGTCCGTTCTCCACTCCGTCAGGAGAATCGGTTGTCGCGTTGGTCGCCAGAGATGTCCTGTCCTGGGAACTGCGCCGGAGAAATGCTCACCGAATGTCATGTGGACATCGTGTATATCAACGCGCCGACGGAATTCGTCCATGCCCAACGCCAGTTTAATCTGCGTAAATGCGGGGTCGCTGTCGATATAGGCGAGACGGGGGACCTTTCTGTAGTTCTCTGGGTGCTCAATCGTCCCGGAGACATTGATGAGCAGGTCGGCCGTTGCAATGACCTCTTTGCGGGTTGCGTCCGAAAGCCCGTACCAGGTGGGTTGGATGGGAAAGTGGTAGGCCCATCTGTCCGCTAAACCGAAGCGGTCCATGACATCCGAAAGATGACGAACGTTGGGGGTGCAATCGCGAGCCACCCAATCGTTTCCGGTGGGACCCCCATCGGTGTTGTAGGGCCACTCTCCGGAATCCTCGATGTAATAAACGTCATGACCGAGGCGCGCCAGCCCAGCCGGGTACTGAAGATAGTCCCAGGCTACACCACCCAGCTGGTGGTGCTGTGCAATGAGGCCTGTAACGATGATCCGTAGAGGGTTCGTCATTTCCTGTAATGGGCCGCATTTATGTCTTCAATCACCAGAAGCCACCGGTTCCTCATCTTTGATACCTGCCGAATCCCTGATCGCTTTGGACACCTCCGATGTCACCGTCACGAGCCGCCCGTTTTCGACTACGAGCAGAATGTCGCAACTCTCCAGGGTACTCAGGCGGTGTGCAATGATGAAAGCGGTACGCCCCTTCGCGAGCCGCTCCATCGCGTCCATGATTGCGGCTTCTGTCTTTATGTCGACGGAACTTGTCGGCTCATCGAGAATCAGCATCGGAGCATCCTTGAGAAACGCGCGCGCCAAACCGATGCGCTGGCGCTCACCTCCGGAGAGTTGCATGCCACGCTCACCGACGACCGTGTCGTAGCCCAGTGGAAGCTTCTGAATAAAGTCGTGTGCGTTGGCAGCCTTCGCTGCAGTGATGATCCTTTCCTGATCGGCATCAGGAAAGGCATAAGCGATGTTTTCAGCGATGGTTGTCGAGAAAAGGACGGGTTCCTGCAAAACAACAGAAAACTGAGCCCGCAGATCACGAAGGTTATAGTCCCGCAGATCGATGCCGTCGAGGAGGATTTGGCCGTCGCCAGGATCATAAAAGCGGGGCAGAAGATTCGCTATTGTTGTCTTACCCGCTCCCGTCATGCCCATGATTCCTACACGAGATCCTGCAGGGGCTTCGAAGGAGATATTTTTGAGGACGGCGTGGTCCTTCTTATAGGCAAAGGAAACATTGCGGAAGGCTATGGTACCGCTGGCTCGATGGACCCGCCTCGCGTCCGGCCGCTCGGAAACATCTGGAGATTCATCCAACAGCGACAGCGCTCGTTCCGCCCCGACCAGCAAGGATTGCAGACTTGCTGTCATTTGGCTGAGAGAGGCGAGGGGGCCAAAAAGCTGCGATAGATACGCCATCACCAGGAGTAATTCGCCCAGACTCAACACCCCTGCTTGCACGTGCCGTACACCCATCCACAGCACGACCGCCGTGCCTGTCGCAGTAGTCATTCCAATCAGGAGACCGAAACCACCTTGAGCAATAGCGACGCGGAGCCGGACAAGCAAGCCCTCTTTGGAGTGGTGAACAAACCGATCCCTTTCTCGCTCCTCTTGACCGAATGCCTTTACCACCCGAAGGGCGCTGAGTGATTCCTGAACTATGGAAAAAGCGGAACTTTCTCGGATTTTGAACTGCTGCCATTGATTGTGAAGGCGTGGGTTGAACACTCGCTTACCTATGTAAAGCACGGGCGTCACAGCTAGCGCAACCAACGCCAACTGCCAATCGAGAACTACAGTCACGTAGATCATCGCCAAAAGGGTCATTATGGTTGTAGCAAATGGGATGATCCCATCCATTGCGATCCATTGGACCGAAGGCGCGTCGTACTGGATTCGGTAAGCTGAGTCACTGGTCCCCGTTGTGTCATGGTACGAAAGCGAAAGGCGCTGGAGGTGACTGAAGAGCTTAGCGCGAAAAGCCAACGTCAGCTTTTCTCCACTGTACGTGCGCAATAGCGAACTCGCCAACCCCTGCAGCCCGGACAGCAGTGCAATGAGAACTGCTAAACCAAATACAAGCGTCAGCACACCTACGCCAGAACCCGCGACGTCGGGCGGCAACAGGCTTCGGAGAAGTAGTGGAAGAGGATCGGACCCAAGGACGCTGTCCACCGCTATTTTCAACGGTAGCGGGGCAAGGAGTGATAGTGGGGTAGAAAGCAAACTCAGTAGGAAAATCGCCAGAATATGAGGCCAGTACGGCCGAGCTTCCAAGAGCAGGCGGCGGTACACTTCAAAGGTGCTGTATTTTCGTTTATCTGCCATGGACCGTGTCCTGATCCTGAAGCGCCGATTTGGTCATGCGATGCGGCAAGACTGGACCAAACACGCCAACACAGCTTTCGTTTAAGGGAGAGATCTTCTCTCGATCCAGTGGGGCCGACATGACAGTTGCCAGACTCCGTCCCGCTTCCAAAAGAGTCCCGCCCAACAAAAGAACCGAACCAATCCCGAGCATCGCTGCAACTCCGAACTCGCCGTTTCCGGCAGCAGCAAGGGCTATCAGGATGCCGCCAAGGCCCAGGCTCAAGCCAAGTCTTGAATAGCGCGGCCACGCAGCGAGACGTATGTACTGCCGCCCCGATCCATGATCTTCGACGGCCATCAGCGTCCGTGCCGACCCCAGCAATCCTCCGACGATTTCCAGATCCCATGCCTCGTAGGCGTTTCCCCGTCGGACAGTGTGTCCACTCGTGATGAAAGCTCGCTCAAGCGCACACAGGCGCTCGTGGGGATCAATCCACGTCTCCGTCCAAAGCTTCCACTCTCGCCGATAGGGCAGCACAGCGCTCGCACTCCCCCGCCGTTTCCAGGGAGTAAGGCCATGCTGCAGGCGCCCTTTCAGTCTTGCAAGGGGTTGCAACACGTGCAAAACACCGGTCAAAGCCTTCAACCCTAGTTGGTGATGACCGAGTGAATCTGGAAACTGCGCCTGCCTCGCTTTGACCGCGGCGCGAAACATCGGATAACCCAACCCAACGCAGAGGAACGGCAAGAATGCCAGCATCGGGGGCCAGACTAGCCCTAAAGCCGAAAGGATCGCCAGTGCCGCGTTCAAGAGATGCAGTTCAGGAGTCTCAAGCAAGTGCTCCCAAAACGTGGCCGCACCTCCATAGAGACCCTGGAACGGTGCCTGCCCCCACACACCGTGATGAACGAATGACCGTCCTTCCGGGAGGGGACTCACGCCAGCGCGATAGATCCGTCCTGCCCACGGCAAGTGGTTCGACGCATTGAAGCGCCCGGGCCATTTTTGCTGCAATAGCGCCTCTGCCCTTCCATAACCGCGTTGCTGCCGCCAATAGGCCCACACCGACGAACGCCGGTGATGCCAAACAACTGCCGAAGGTGCGAATCCCACCGTCCAGCCCTTATCCTGTATACGCCAGCAGACATCGACATCGTCCCCAGCGGTACGAAAAATTGGGTCGAATCCCCCGATCTCTTCAAGGCAGGATTTTCGGAATACCATGTTGCAACCTGGTACGTGCTCCGCGATCGTGTCCGTCAGGAGTATGTGGGTGGGGCCGCCAGGTGCGCGCGCCACACACTGTGCGACGGATGGATCCCCTGTCGGTGGAAGGTTTGGCCCACCAATCATCGCATGCGAAGTTCGCTGAAAGGCCCTGCCGTAGTAGTTCAGCCAGTCCGAATCGGGATAGGCGTCGTCGTCAATATAGGCGACAATTTCGCCACGCGAATGCTCCCGTCCGGTGTTTCTCGCAGCGCTCAAACCCCGGTTTTCGGTTCGTATGAGCCGCACGTTATAGCCTTGAGCAATTTCCGAGGTTCGATCCGTCGATCCATCATCGACGACTATCACCTCGTAGTTCGGATAGTTGAGTGAGCTCAGGTGGTGAAGGCATTCGCCGATTGTGCGGGACCCATTGTAGGTGCAGACTACGACGGAAATAGACGGTGCGTCGTCCTGCATTGGAAACGGCGATTCCGCAAAGGCGCGCTGGACGGAGAACAGGGCGGGTTTCGGGCTTCGTTCACAACTCGTAAGGCCGAATTCCCAGTCATCCACATCCCCGCCGCCGCGATACCATTCGTCTGTCCATGAGAAAACTACTGCGCCGGCACAACCGCCTTCAAACGTTGTGCGGATTTGCCAATCCAGGACATCCGCCTGCCGGGCCTCGCCGTTACGCTGGGCATCTAGCCCCAACTCGGTCATCACCAGCGGACGGTCGACAGCAATGTTCTGCAGACGCGCCACATATGCTTCGAGTTTGTCCTGCTGCTCGAGATAGACGTTGAAGCAACAGAAATCCAGGAACGGCAACTGCAGATATTCGGTGCTCGGATAATTCACATACGTGACCAGGGTGTCGGGATCTTCGGCCTTCACCGCCTGATACAGATCACGCAGGTAACTCTCGATCCGTTCCCGACCCAGCCACCTCGCCAAAGCTGCAGGAATTTCGTTGCCAAGGGCATAGCACAGCAATGCGGGATGGCGCTTGACGGAGCGCACCTTGGATAGGATGTCCGGCAAAGCCCGCTCCGACTTCTGTCCGTCTATCAGGTATCCAATGTACTGTTCCGCAGACAACCCCACGATGACGCGCAACCCGTATTCGGCGGCAATGTCAAGCACATGGACTGGCGGCGTCGTATGCGGGATCCGAACTGTATTGATGCCATGGCGCACCATCATCCCGAAATCGCGACGGATTTTGTAGAGATCGTGATACTCCATACCGGCATCGTTCGGCCGGAACGCTCCATACGTAACACCCTTGATGAAGAACTTATTGGCCCCTACAAAGATGAACTTGCCTCGAACGCATGGGCGGACACTCGACTCGATCTCAGATAATTCTGCTCGAACTGCTGCGGTAGCCATCCTGCTCCTCATTCGTTGTTCCGAACAACTGCGATCCAGGGAACTAACGTTCACTACACCGGCAATATGCGGATGCACCTGTGTGGTTGAGAGGCGTTGAAATCCTGCTAAGCGACATAGGAGGTGTTCAGCGCGACAGAAAGTACAGACGCCAAACGGCTAGGGATTTCAAGTCGTTGCGTCCGCGCCGAACCACCTTGGTCTTCACTGACTCATCTGATCCGAATCCTTCGGTTCGCCAACCACGACGTTGAAACCGTTAGCCGATTATCTAGCTGGATGATCTTCTGTCAATAGTTAGTCAAGTCGGGCAGAGTCAGCCAGATACACAGGTGTGCTTCTGTCAATAGCCTGTGAAAAGATTGAAAAATTCATTGGTGCGTTGAGGATCCGGGAATGGACGAGCACGAGAGAAGAGTTAGCACCAACCCCGCGACCTTTGCGCGGTATCCTGTACGAGGCAAAGTAATGAACACAGATCCTGACACTCCCATGCCGGCCAATTCCACGCCCTCTGACGCATTCGTCTTTTTCGGAGCCACGGGAGACCTGGCATACAAGCAGATCTTCCCGGCGATGCACGCGATGGTTCAGCGGGGCGAACTGGATATTCCGATCATTGGAGTCGGGAGGTCGCAGTGGACAAGCGATCAGCTTAAGGAGCACGCACGTCAAAGCATTCAAGAGCACGGTATGTTCGAAGCTGGTGCCTTTGCGAAACTTGCTGCGCGGCTTCAGTACGTCTGCGGCGATTACACCGATCAGGCTACGTATGAACGTTTGCGTCAGACGCTGGCCAATGCACAGTCGCCCCTGCATTACCTCGCGATCCCGCCGAGCATGTTCGCTACAGTTACAGAAGGTCTGGCGCGATCCGGATGCTCGAAAGGCGCTCGCATTATCGTTGAGAAGCCATTCGGCCGCGACCTTGATTCGGCGCGGTCGCTGAACCGAACGATTCACCAGTTCTTCCCCGAGTCATCGGTTTTTAGGATCGATCATTTTCTTGGAAAAGAACCCGTTCAGAATCTGCTTTATTTCCGTTTTGCGAACTCCTTTCTGGAACCCATCTGGAACCGCAACTACGTCGCGAGTATGCAAATAACGCTCGCGGAGAATTTTGGTGTCGAGGGACGCGGTCGCTTTTACGAAGAGGTCGGCGCCATGCGCGACGTCGTGCAGAACCACCTGTTGCAGATTCTGGTGTTGCTGGCGATGGATGCACCGATCAGCAGCGATCCGGAAACCATGCGAGACGAAAAGTTTCGCCTGCTGAAGTCGATCAAAACGCTCACTCCTGCCGATGTCGCGCGGGGGCAGTTTCGCGGTTATCTGGATGAAGAAGGAGTCGCGCCAGACTCTCAGGTTGAGACACTGGCCGCTGTGCGGCTGCAAATCGATACCTGGCGGTGGGCTGGTGTTCCCTTCTATATTCGCGCCGGGAAGCGTCTGCCCGTTACCGCGACGGAAGTGCTCGTCGAACTGAAGCGGCCGCCCCAGGTTGTATTCCAGGACGCTACACCTGGTCCGCCAAACTATTTCCGTTTCCGCCTCAGCCCGGATGTTTTCATTTCAGCAGGAGCCAAGGTCAAAACACCCGGAGAGGAAATGGTCGGTGAAGACGTGGAGCTCATAGCGCGCCGTCAGCCCGGCGACGAGATGAAGCCCTACGAACGCTTGCTCGGCGACGCACTCCAGGGCGACACATCGCTCTTTGCCCGATACGACAGCGTGGAGGAAGCGTGGCGGGTGGTTGAGCCTGTTCTCGGAAACGCCACGCCGTTGGCGCAATACGACTCAAACACATGGGGGCCGCCGCAGGTAAATAGTCTGATCGAGGACACATGCGACTGGTCTTGCCCGAAAGAGCACACGTAAACCACATGCATCCTTTCGTTACAGCTGAAACAGTAGGAGCTTAAAGCGGCCGTTGTTTTCGTACCGTACGCGGCTGTTCACTTTCTAATTCGTCATTCGGCTGACGGGAGTGCCGGAGCTCCGTTGCGTCGTCTTTTCGACCCCTTCCCTGCTGGTGTACGGGGTCCTGCGTTCCGCGCTTTTGCGTATGGCCCAGCTTGCCTTCGCGCCTTGGAGGCTTCCTTGTAAGCTTTTGTCTAGGCATAGTGTGAAACTCCCTTACGACAATTAGGTGTCTAATGACATCGTCTGGACGTATTCATTGAGGCGATCCAGGCTCTGCTCCCAACCGTCCTCCATCCCCTCAAGATAGGGAATCGATTCGTCCGTGGACCTCAGCACCTGTGTCTGAATAGTTAATCTTGTTTTGGCGCCTCGGTCGATAAAGGTGATGGTGTGGAGCACATCAAGCAAAGGGTGCCCGAGACCGTCGAGGGGGCTGCTGCTGAACACAAGTTTCTCCGGCTCGACGATTTCCTGATAGAAGCCACCCATGAAATAGATCGTTCCGTCCGGGCCACGCATATCGATACGAATCGCCCCTCCCGGTCGAACATCCAACTCACAGCGCGGATTCGAAAACCCCTCAGGTCCCCACCATTTGGCGAGATGCTTCGGGTTGATCCACGCCTCGAAAACGAGGTTTCGAGGTGCATCGATGTCTCGGGAGATAACGAGGTCGGGACTGGCTTGATTCTGGGCTGAACTGTTGGATCTGGCCATCGTATCCTCCTGGCCATTTTGTTGCACGAAGGCATCCAATTCGCAGCTACGCTCTGTAAGGCATCGCGAATTGCAAGAATTTGATGGTAAATCGATCGTTCACCAGAGAGACACAGAGGGCACACAAACAGGAAACATCCGAAGAAGGCCGCGTCCTAGCGGCCGGATACGCGAATGACTTTCAAGGTCGCGTCCGTTGTCGAAGATTCCGTCACGTCGACCATCATGCAATTGTCTAAGAATCGGCCGACAAGCTTCGAGTCAAGGTAGGCATTGCCATCGAGGACATCCCACGCAAGAAGTCGATAGGCACCAGGTGCTGCTCCGCGGATCGAGAAGCGTCCTTTCTCATCCGTGTTCGTAACCCTGTAAAGGTCCAGTCGATTACCCCGCGCCTCCGGAATCAGAACTACCTGTGCATTATCCATCGGATAGCCGTCTTGATCGGCGACGATTCCGTCCACTCGTCCCCCGTCTGCAGCCAGCGCAATATCCAACGAGTAAGTAGTGGTGACCAAAACACGCATTTCCTGATTCAGGACATCGAGAGGCCCCAGCATCGCGCTCTTGACATAAACGTCAGGCGGAAGGTTTTGGAACTTCAGTTGGTAATCGCCTGCCGCGAACCGTTCGAACGAAAATCTGCCGTCATCCCCTGGCGAGACCAGCAAAGGCTGCGAAGTCCATCGGCTTTCGGCCGGGCCGTGAATCGAAGCGGCTGAGATAGCGATGCGATCTACTCCCGACCGCGCTTTCGGGGGTTTCCCGTCGATCGTAATGCGCCCTCGCAACAGAATCGTCGGATCCACTCGAATGGTCAAGTTGTCGATAGGCGCAGAAACGACTTCTGCTGGCACGGTCGTCAGGGAGACCGGCCGAGGAGACAACAGAGCCCGACCGCTCACGGGCACCGTCTGGACTTCAAACCAATACTTACCCGGCAAGAGATAAAATTCGAAAGCTCCGGTGTCGGTTAGCTCTACAG
>Ga0111539_10002654_pt1 | contig 23705 bp, 21 predicted proteins | sample RhiMethybrSRZTD1_FD_79667 | JGI IMG/M metagenome (GOLD analysis project Ga0111539, IMG submission 79667) | Populus rhizosphere microbial communities from Tennessee, USA - Rhizosphere MetaG P. TD hybrid SRZTD1 (version 2) (version 2) | ecosystem: Host-associated > Plants > Roots > Rhizosphere >...
CACTGGCGCGACGGCGAGCAGCGGCAAATACCTGACGTTCGTGCTGGGACGGGAGGAGTACGGCCTGCCGGTCCTCAAGGTGCGCGAAATCATCAAGGTCATGGACATCACGCATGTGCCGCAGGTGGCGGCGCACGTGCTGGGCGTGATCAACCTGCGCGGGCGCGTCATCCCGGTGATCGACTTGCGGCGCAAGTTTGGTTTCGACGCGCAGGAGCACACCGAGCGCACCTGCATCATCGTCGCCGAGGTCGCATTGGCCCAGTCGACCGTGATGATGGGCGTGGTCGTCGACGCGGTCTCGGAAGTCGTGAACGTCGCCGCGTCGGAAATCGAGAGCACGCCTGACTTCGGCGGCCAGAACGGCACCGATTACATCCTCGGGATGGCCAAGGTCAAAGGCGGCGTCAAGATCCTGCTCGACCTGGATCGGGTGCTGGGAAGCGATGGACAGCTTGCCATTCGACCAGTCTAGGGCCGCCGTCATGTCGTCCGCCGTGCGCGCTCCCGAGTTCTCCGATCGCGATCTCGCGACGATCGTCCGCCTGGTCTATGAAAAGAGCGGCATCGCGCTCCATGCCGGCAAGCGCGCGCTGGTGTCGGCGCGGCTGCAGAAGCGCCTGCGCCAGACCGGCGTCGCATCGTTCCGCGACTACGTGCAGTTGCTGCAGGCCGACACATCCGGGGACGAAGTGACCGCGATGCTCGACGCGATCACGACGAATCACACGTCGTTCTTCCGCGAGCGGCAACATTTCGACTACCTGGAGCGAGTGGTGTTGCCGCCGCTCAGGGATCGCAGCCGCGTCACGCCGATCCTCGGGTGGAGCGCGGCGTGCGCGACCGGCGAGGAGCCGTATTCGATCGCGCTGACCGCCGCGCGCGTGCTGGGCGACGAAGCCGCGCGTCGTCTGCGGCTTTTGGCGTCAGACCTGTCGAGCCGCGCGGTTACGCGCGCGAGCGAAGGCATCTACCGCGCCGATCGGCTTTCCGATCTGCCGCGCCATCTCGTGCTGAAGCATTTCCAGAAGGGCGCCGGTGTGCCGCAGGGATGCCTGCAAGTCAGCCCGCAAGTGAGACAGCTGATCGAGTTCCGCCGTCTCAACCTGCTGCATCCTGCGCCGCCGGGCCCGCCGTTCGATTTCATCTTCTGCCGGAACGTCATGATCTATTTCGATCGCGCCGCCCAACAGCGCGTGATCGACACGCTCGAGCGCCGGCTGGCGCCGGGCGGCCATCTGTTCGTCTCGCACTCCGAGGGTCTCAACGGCCTGCGCCACGGCCTGACCTGGGTCGCGCCGGCGATCTACCAGCGGGGTGAGTCATGAAGCAAGCGATCCTGTGGGCCGGTCCCGAGTGGGTGCGGCCGCCCGCACGCGAGGTCGTCGGCATCGGCGACATCGTGGTGTCCAACGTCCACGACAGCACGATCGCGACACACGCGGTCGGCAGCTGCATCGCCGTGTGCGTGGTCGATCCGGTCGCGGTCGTGGCCGGCATGGTGCACTTTCTCCTCCCTGACTCGAGCATCAACCCGCAACGCGCGGGTGAACATCCGGGCGTCTTCGCGGACACCGGCATCCCCCTGCTATTCCAGACGGCGTACTCGTACGGCCTCGTCAAGCAGCGAGCCATCGTGAAGCTCGTCGGCGGCGCGGAAATGCCGCAGACCACGAAGGGCTGGTTCAACACCGGACATCGCAACCTGCTGGCGGCGAGGAACGTGTTGTGGCGAAACGGCGTGTTCGTGGCGGCGGAGGATGTCGGTGGCACGGATGCCCGCACCGTGCACCTGTCGGTCGGCAGCGGCCGGCTGCACGTGTTCAGCGGGCGCTCGCACAAGGAACTGTAATCATGCGAATCCTGATAGTGGACGACTCGTCGATGATGCGCGCGATGATCAAGCGCGTTGTCAAGCTGACCAAGGTCCCGGTCGAGGAAATCCTCGAGGCCGGCGACGGCGCGCAGGCGCTCGCCCTGCTCGAAGCCAAAGACGTGCAGCTGCTGCTCACCGACATCAACATGCCGGTGATGAGCGGCGCTGATCTGTTGCGCAGGGTCGCCGAAGACGATCGCTGGCGCAATCTCACGCGCGTGATCATCTCGACCGACGGCTCGGAGGCCCGCCGCGAGCAGGCCGCGGGCCTCTCGGTCCGGTGCTATCTCCAGAAACCATTCAGCCCGGAGGTGCTTCGCGATGTCCTCAACGACGCCGCTGCCACTGCCCGACTTTGAGCGTGCCGTCGGCGGTGCGATCGCTCTCGCGGTCAGCACCGTCGCCGAACGCAGCTTCTTTGCCTGCGTGGATCGCAGCGAGGCGCCGGACCTCGATGATGTCAACGCGGCCGAATGGGTCGTCGCGACCATACGTTTCGACGATGGGCCGGTCTGCGGATCGCTGGCATGTTCCCTGCCGAGCGATCTGGCGCTGTGGCTCTTCGACGCCTTCAGCGGCCGCGATCCCGCGTCGCCGCTGCCGCCGCGTCATCAGCTGGACGATCTCGTCGGCGAGTTCTCCAACATGGTGTGCGGCACCTGGTTGACGCGCTGCGAAGCGCATCGCGTCTTCAAGCTGAATCCGCCGGTGATCACCCGGGTGCGGCAGCCCGAAGAGGATGGCTGCCACCGTGAGTGGCTGGCGGTCAACAACCGTCCCGTGGCGATCGATTGGGACATCGTGCGATCGCCGGGCGACGGCACCACGACAACAGGCTGGTAGCGCATGCCGTCTGCCCGTCCCAGCCGCGTGCTGATCGTCGACGACTCCGCGATCGTCAGGACCATCCTGTCGAACGCGCTGAAGTCGGAGCCCGACATCGAAGTGGTCGGTCTCGCAGCCGATCCGTTCGTGGCTCGCGACCTGATTGCGACGCAGCGGCCCGACGTGGTGACGCTCGATCTCGAAATGCCGCGCATGGACGGCCTGACGTTCCTGCGGCAGTTGATGGCCCACCATCCGCTGCCGGTGGTGATCGTCAGCAGCGTGACGCAGACGGGATCCGTGGCGAGCATCGAGGCGCTTGGCGCCGGCGCGATCGACGTGATTGCCAAGCCAGGCGGGCCGTATTCGGTCGCCGACATCGCGGACCAGTTGAAGTACCGCATTCGCGCACTGCGCTCGGGTCGAGCCGTGCATTTCGCGCGCTTGCGCCGGCCGCCGTCGGTGCGTCCGGCACCGCCGAGCCTCGCCTCGGCGCGCGGCCTGATCCTGATGGGAGCGTCGACGGGAGGCACACAGGCGATCGAGGCGCTGCTGACCAAGCTGCCGGCGGACACGCCGCCAATCCTGATCGTGCAGCACATGCCCGCGCCGTTTACGCGCGCCTTTGCGGCCAGGCTCGATCGCTGCTGCGCGATGCAGGTGGTTGAAGCCGAGGACAACGTGCCGGTGACGCGCGGCGTGGCCTACATCGCGCCCGGCGATTCGCATCTGCTGGTGACGGCGTGCGGTGGAGAACTGCGCACGGCGATCGAGCACAGCGCGCGCATCCACTATCAGCGTCCGTCGGTCGATGTGTTGTTTCAATCCGCGGCGTCTTTGCGCGGCGTGCCGATCGTCGCGTTGCTCTTGACCGGCATGGGATCGGACGGCGCCGACGGCATGGTGGCGTTACGCGAGGTCGGCGCGACGACGATCGCCGAAGACGAGCGCTCGTGCGTCGTGTTCGGGATGCCGGCGGCGGCGATCGGCAAAGGCGGCGCCACCCATGTGGCGCCCTGCAGCGCGATGCCGCGCTTGATCGCGGAGGCCCTGTCCGGCGCGCGCCCGCATCGGGCCGTTGTCCAGACTGCGGACCGCCTGCGTCCAGTGTTCAGACTCGCGCCTTAGAAGAGGGATGGGATGGTGATTTTCGGGAGCGGCGCGTGGCGATCGGCGGTGGACTCAAACTTGCTCTTCGAGCGCGGGAGAGGGAAGGAATGACGTTGTACGGCGTGAACACACTCAAGGTCATGACGGCGACTTGGATCGTGGCGATGTTGATGAGCGGCCCCGCGACGGCGCAGGACGGCTATCGGATCGTGGTCAATCCATCGAACCCGGTGTCGTCGCTGTCGAAGGGCCAGGTCTCGAGGTTGTTTCTCGACAAGACGCCGTGGGACGACGGCGCGCCGGCGGCGCCGGTAGACCTGCTGCCGGCTTCGCCGGTGCGGGAAGGATTTTCGAAGGACGTGCTCGGCCTGACCGTTCCCGCGGCGGTCGAGCGCATGATCGCGGCGACCAGGCTCGCCGGCGGCAATCCGCCGCCGGCCATGGCCTCGGATCGCGAAGTGCTGGCTTACGTGCGACTGAAGCCCGGAGCGATCGGCTACGTGTCGCTGGCCGCCGACATCACCGGCGTCAAGGTGATCGCGGTGGGCGGGAAGACCGAGCATGCGCTCGCGGGCAGCACGGCGGTGATGCCGGTCGCGGTCGGCGGACGCATCGCCATGCCGCAGCGCATCGTGCATGCGCAGCCGGTGTACCCCGCCCTCGCGCGGGTCGGCAAGGTCCAGGGCACGGTCGACATTTCCGTGGTGATCGACGCCGGCGGAAATGTCGAGCGCGCGCAAGTGGTGCGCTCGATTCCGCAGCTCGATGGCGCGGCGATCGAGGCCGTCCGGAAATGGAAATACAGCCCGACCATCGTCGATGGCGTGGCCGTGCCCGTCACGATGGTGGTGCACGTGACGTTCGCGCTGTAGCGCGCACGGGCGAACGGGAACGAAGGAGCAGTCAATGCTGGCAGTGAGACGAACAATCGGCGGGAAGCTGTATGCGGGGATGGGCGTGTTGCTGGTGCTGACCGTCCTCGAAGGCGGCGTGGCCGTGTGGGGCTCCGCGCGCGTGGCCGCCGACATCCGCGAGGTCACCCAGCGATCGGGCGAGCTGCAGCGCACGATCGCGATCTACACGTCGCTGTTCAAGATCGAGAGCAGCGTCCGCACCATGTTATGGGCCGGTCTCGACAACGATCGCGACCTCTACGCCGCCGCGAAGCAGGCGAGCCTCGACGAGTTCGCAACCGCGAGCCGCGGCGTCGATGCCCTGCAGGGCTCGCTCACCAGCAAGAGCGACCTCGAGCTGGCGCATTCCCTGAGAGAGCGCCTCGACGAGTGGAAGACGCTGCACGCGCAGATCGTCGAGATGGGCGACAGCGGGCGCGTCGCCGAGGCACTCGAGACACTGAGTAAGAAAGCCGCGCCGCTGTTTCGATCCGCCGAGGAATCGGCGCAGTCGATCGCGGACTTGATGTTCAAGTCCACCGAGGATGCGACGCGATCGTTGTCGCAGTCGCGCGCCACCACGATCATGTCGGTCGTGATCGTCATCGCGCTGGTCGTCGGCACGCTCGTCGCGTGGGTAGTCCGATCGATCAACAGCAGCCTGCGCGGCATGTCGCGCGAGCTCGGCGAGGGCGGCCAGCTCGTGGTCGAGGCGTCGGCGCAAATGTCGGCCTCGGCGCAGTCGATGTCGCAGGGCGCCGCCGAACAGGCCGCGTCGCTCGAGGAGACCTCGGCGTCGATGGAAGAGATCGCCGCGATGACCCGCACCAACGCGCACAATTCGCAGGAGGCCGCGGCGCTGATGGCCGATGCCGCGCGCGTGCTCGATCAATCGAACCAGTCGCTGGCCGACATGGTCGGCGCGATGAGCAGCATCAAGGAGTCGAGCAACCGCGTCTCCAAGATCATCAAGACGATCGACGAGATCGCCTTTCAAACCAACATCCTCGCGCTCAACGCGGCCGTGGAAGCGGCGCGCGCCGGCGAGGCCGGCATGGGCTTCGCGGTCGTCGCCGATGAAGTCCGCAACCTGGCGCAACGATCGGCGCAGGCCGCGCGCGATACCACCGCCCTCATCGAAGGCGCGATCGCGAGCTCGAGCGAAGGCAGCCAGCGCGTGTCGCAGGCGGCGGAGTCGTTCGCGGCGATCACCGAGCGCGTCACCGAGGTCAAGCGCCTCGTCGACAGCGTCAGCGTCGCCAGCGGCCAGCAGGCGCACGGCATCGAACAGGTCCTGCAGGGCATCCGGCAAATGGAGAAGGTGACGCAGACCACCGCGGCGACGGCGGAAGAAAGTGCCGCGGCGAGCGAACAACTCAGCGCCCAGGCCGGCGTGACGATGGGCCTGGTCGAGCAGCTCGAGCGAATGGTTGGGCACGACGAATTGGCGGCGCCGGTCGCGCCGGCCGTGCCCGACAAAGGACGGCGCAGCGCACGCATCTCGGTGGTGCCGGCCGGCACGTCGCGAACCACGCGGCGCGCGGCGGTGCCGGCGGATGCCAGCACGATGTTCCCGGCGGACGGCACGTACGGACAGTTCTAACCCCCTAACGAGCGCCGCGTCTGGTGACGCGGCGCGATGGTGACTGCTTATGCACGAGCAACACGAAGCCCGTCGGCGGTTCACGTTGTCATCGCGTCTCACCGTGCTGATCGTCGTCGCGACGGTCGCGTTCGGCGCCGCTGGGGCGTACCTCCAGCAACGCAGCCTGTATCGCGAAAAGGCCACCGCGACACGGCACGCCGTCGAGGTCGCGTATGGCGTGATGGAGTACTACGGCCAGCAGGCGGATGCCGGAAAGATGTCCGAGGAGGCGGCGAAGGCGGCCGCGGCCGCGGCGATCCAGGTCATGCGCTACGAGCGGACCGAGTATTTCTGGATCAACGACTTTCACCCGCGGGTGATCATGCATCCGATCAACGCCGCCCTGGTCGGCAAGGACGTCTCCACCTTCGCGGATCCGAACGGCAAGCTGATTTACATGGAAGCGGTCGCGCTCGCGAAGAATCACGGCGGCGGGCAGCTGGAATATATGTGGCCGAAGCCGGGCGAGACCGAGCCGAAGCCGAAGATTTCCTACGTGAAGCTCTATCCGCGCTGGAACTGGGTCATCGGCTCCGGCATTCACGTCGAAGACGTGCGCCAGCAGGCGTGGAGCTCGATCGCGATGTTCCTCGGCGTCGGCGCCCTCGTCATGATTGCCGCGATGTGGATGGCGCGCCACGCGATCCAGGTCGTGCGCCACACCACCAGTGCGCTGTCGGCCGGCGCCACGCAAGTCGTCGCCGCCGCGGAGCAGGTGGCCAGCGCCGCGCAATCGCTGTCGCAAGGCGCCACCGAGCAGGCGGCGTCGTTGCAACAGACCTCGGCGTCGACGGAGGAGCTGAGCGCCACGACGCGCCAGAACGCCGAGCGCTCGCGTCAGTCCGCCGATCTGGTCCGCGCCGTCGAGCGCAGCGTCAGCGACGCGAATGGCGCGCTGGCGTCGATGGCGCAGTCGATGTCGGCGATCGACGACTCGAGCTCGCAGGTCTCGAAGATCGTGAAGACCATCGACGAGATCGCGTTCCAGACCAACATCCTCGCGTTGAACGCCGCGGTGGAAGCGGCGCGCGCCGGCGAAGCCGGCATGGGCTTCGCCGTGGTCGCCGACGAGGTGCGGAACCTCGCGCAGCGCGCGGCGCTCGCCGCCCGCGACACCACCGCGCTGATCGAACGCTCCGCGGCGAGCGCGCAGGACGGCGTCTCGAAGCTCGATCGCATGTCCTCGACGATCGGCCACATCACGAACAGCGTGAAGAGCCTCAGCGCCCTGGTCGAAGAGGTCAGCGAGGCGACACGGCAACAGGCCGGCGGGCTGGAGCAGGTGCGCCAATCCGTGGTGCAGATGGAGCACGTCACGCAGACCACCGCGGCAACGGCGGAGGAGAGCGCCGCCGCGTCCGAAGAGCTGAACACGCTGGCGGCCAACGCCACTCAAATGGTCAGGGAGCTGGAGAGTCTCATTGGCGGCGCGGTCAGGCGGCCGGCGCGCGGCGCATTCGAAGGCGCAGTAGTTGGCCATCGTGCCCGGGCGTTGGCGATCCCAAGATGACGACTGGAAGGGACTCACACGGCAATGAACGACGTGTGGTTCCTTCTAGAGCAATCGTGATGATGTATTTCCTTTAAGCCGTTCAATTACAGGATTTTAGATCCACTGTTTCAGGGGTGAACACAGCCGAAGTAGGTCAGAAGGCTGGTGATTCATAACCCGCCGAAACTGACCACTATTTCACGCTAACTTAAAGGGTCAATAGTCACCCAAGTGCTTACGTCGACACAATTTTTGATAGGACTGAATGTCACTTAAGCGACTAATGAGTTTAATTGTGCCTGTTTAGGTGCTTCAACCGATCGGCGGTTGGCGCTTCAATTGCTGAACTGGGCGATCGATGCGAGCACCTTCGATGTCGATCGTCGCGAATACGGCGCGCGCGATTCCAGCTCGTACCCGTGCCCCGCGTCAGCCCATTGAAGCGGCGCTGACGAAGTTCGCGTCGGACCTCTCGCCGGCGAAGGGACAACAGTTCTTCGACCTGCTGGTCGAATACGTCGCGGCCACGCTGGGCTTCGATGGCGTCGTGGTCGGTGAATTCACCACCGGCGGCACCTCTCGATTCATTCCGATCGCCGAACACTTCCCGTCGGATATGACGGCGCGCGCGATCGTCAAGACTCACTGCGACGCGCTCGCGACGGCCGTGGCGTCACCCGGCGTCGAGCGCGCCGACGATGGCTGCACGGATGTGTCGCTGATCGGCACCGAGGGACGCGCGATCGGCGCCATCTGTGGCTTCGGCAAAGGCGGCAGCGTCGACCGAGCGACGATGCGCATGCTGTTCCGCATCATCGCGCATCGAGCGGCCGCGGAGCTCGAGCAGCAGCGCGCGCAGCGGGAGCTCGAGCGCCGCGATGCGCTCTTCATCGGCCTGATCGCGGAAGCCCATGACGTGGTCGGTGTGATCGATGCGAGCGGCGCCTTTACCGCCGTGTCGCCGGCGATCGAACGCGTGCTCGGGTATACCGCGGCGAGCTGCATCGGCATGCCCGTCATCGAGCTGGTCCACACGGTCGATCGTCCGGCGGTCGAAGCGCTGCTGGGCATCCAGGCCTCGCACGGCTACTCGATCGAAGCGCGCCTGCAGAAGAAGGACGGCGCGTGGGTGACGATGGACTTGAGTTATGCCGAGCACGAGGACATCGACGGCCGCCGCATCAAGGTCGTGAGCGCGCGTGACCTGACCGATCAGCGGCGGCTCGAGGACCGGCTGCGCCAGTCGCAAAAGACGGAAATCATCGGCCGCCTGGCTTCGGGCATCGTGCATGACTTCGGCAACATCCTCATGGTCGTCGGCTGCCACGCCGACCTGATGCGGCTGCGGACCGATCCCGATGACCCGCGTCATGCCGATGTGGATGCGATCCAGGCGGCGGTGTCGAGGGGAGCCGATCTGGCCCGGCAACTCCTCGCCTTCAGCAAGCATCGCGAGTTCGAGATGCGGCGGATGGATCTCAATACGTCGATCGAGCAGTTGGCCGCGTTGTCGCGCCGGCTCGTGGGCTCCGCCATCAAGTTGGAGACGAATCTCTCGCCGAACGCGCGATACATTGCCGCCGATGCCACGCAGATCGAGCAGATCGTGTTGAATCTCACGCTCAACGCTCGCGACGCCATGCCCAACGGCGGGAAGATCATGTTCGAGACCGCGCCGGTGGGCGAGGGCGACGTGCCGCCGGTCGTGGCGGAGGCGCCCGACGATTACGTCTGCTTCTCAGTGACCGACACGGGCTGCGGCATCCGCGAAGACGTCCTGCCGCACATCTTCGAGCCCTTGTTCACGACCAAGCAGGATGGCAGCGGCACCGGCATTGGTCTCGCGACGGTCCACGACATCGTGATGCGCCACGGCGGCTCGATCGAGGTGGAGAGCAAGGAGGGGCAGGGGGCGACGTTCCGCGTCTACTTGCCGCGCACGATCTGCCCAACCCGCAAGGAGACCTGTAAGCCTCGCGACTGAAGCTAGTAAACTACCTGCGTGATCGAGACGCAGTCCCTGTCGAAGACGTACGGTGGTGGTGAGTACGCGCTTCGCGATCTCAACCTCAAAGTCGACAAAGGTGAGTTTGCGTTTCTGACCGGGCCGAGCGGCGCCGGGAAGAGCACGCTGCTCCGCCTGCTCCTGCTCGAAGAGAGTCCCTCCGAAGGCGAGGTCATCGTCGGCGGACGGAACCTCTCTCATCTGAAGCGCGATGAGATCCAGGCTTATCGGCGCACGGTCGGCTTCGTGTTCCAGGACTTCAAGCTGATCCAGACCAAGACCATTTTCGAGAACGTGTCGTTCGTGCAGCGTGTGCTCGGCCGGCCGGTGGAAGAGCAGCGCCGCAGCACTTACCAGGTCCTCAAGTGGGTGGGGCTGCAGCACCGGCTCAATGCGCTGCCGCGAGAGCTGTCAGGCGGAGAGCAGCAGCGCGTGGCGATTGCGCGCGCTCTGGTCAACGAGCCGCATCTGGTCCTTGCCGACGAGCCAACCGGCAACCTCGATCCGGATCTGTCGCTCGAAATCATGAACCTGTTCCGCGACATGAACGCGCGCGGCACCACGGTGCTCGTGGCGACGCACGACCGCGAGCTGATCAAGTGGGTCGGCCGCCGGGTCATTCAGCTGGATCACGGCGAGATGGTCGGCGGCCCGGAGTCGCGGCTGTGAGCGTCGTCGGCTACTCCCTCGAAGAAGCGTGGGTCAGCCTGCGCCGGTCGGGACGGTCGGCGCTCGTGTCGATCGGCACGATTGCGATCGCCTTCGTCACGCTCGGCGGCTTTCTGCTGGTCTCGGTCAACGTGCAGGGCGTGCTCGATCAGTGGCTGCAGGCGGCGGAGATGTCGATCTACCTGCACGACACCGCGACTGCCGAGGATCGACTCGCGCTCGAACAGTTCCTGCGATCGCAGCCGATGGTGGCCGAGGTCGAATACGTCTCGCGGGAGCAGGCGCTCGAAAAGTTCCGCGCCGACTTTCCCGAGCTTCGCGATATCACAACCGGCGTTGGCGAGAATCCGTTTCCATCTGCCATCGAAGTGCGGCTGCGCACGGAGAATGGCGGCGATGCGGCGGCAGATAATCTCTCGAAGGAGGTCGCGGGCAGGCCTGGCGTCAGCGACATTCGCTACGACCGGCGATGGCTGCAGCGGCTGGTCGGCGCCGTGACGACCGCTCGGCTGGCGGGCGCGCTGGCGGCCGGCATTCTCATGCTCGGTGCGGCCTTTACCGTAGCGGCGGTCGTCAGGCTCTCGCTCTACGCGCGCCGTGATGAGCTCGAAATCATGCAGCTAGTTGGCGCGCCTTTTAGCTACATCCGCGGTCCGTTCGTCGTCGAAGGGTTGCTGCTTGGCGGTATTGGCGCGACCGTGGCGCTGATCGTGATTTCAATTCTGTATTCGACGCTGTCGCGGTGGCTGGGATCCGATCTTGCGGGATATGGCGGCATTGGCCAGCTGCGATTCCTCGGCATCACAGAATTCGTAATGATGCTATTAGGCGGAGTAGGGGTTGGCGCTGCGGCAGGCACCGTGGCATCGAGAGCCGTTCGATGACATACGTTGACACATCGACGTGAACCCTTTTACACTGCTGTTAATCCGATATGCCGAGGGCACGAACCCGAATCCCAGGCTTTCTGTTGGATCCCGCGACGCCGCCTACCGTTTCGGCGCTCACTGAATTTTACAGAGAAGAATTCCTCAAGCATCACAAATGCCTGCAGGCCCAGCGCGAATATTTCAGCGCCCAGGCCATTGAAAACGCAGAGAACGCCCTCCTGAAAATCATCGCCGACCTCGATCGACTCTCCGAAGATGCCAACGCAGAACACGTCGTCGCCAAGCTCCTGAAAGAGTTCGACGTGGTGACCGGTCTTTCAGGCTGGTCGGATCCCTGCAAGGTTCACTAACGTTCCCGTTTCCACTCTCAAACAGCACCTTCTTGAAATTATCCGCGCCGGTGTCGACGCGGTCAGCGCTCGTCGTGTGCTGGCTCGTGCGGTTGCCGATCGCGAGATAGCGGACGCTCTATCGGGACGCGGTCTTCACGTGATCGCCGTGGGCAAAGCCGCGGCGGCGATGGCGGCCGCGTTCGTCGCGACGCCGCACCTGGCGATCCGGCAGGCCATTGCGATCGGGACGCACGAGCATGCCGATCTGCCCGCCAGCGTCGAATGGATCGAGTCCGGTCATCCCTTTCCTGATTCAAGAAGCGAAGCGGCGGGGAGGCGGGCGCTGGCCGTTGCGGAGCGCGTGCATTCCGGCGAGGCGCTGGTCATCCTGTTGTCTGGCGGCGCCTCGGCACTGATGGCGGCGCCGATTGCCGGGATCTCACTCGCCGACAAGATCGAGACGACGCGGCTGATGATGGCGTCGGGCGCCGACATCCATGCCCTCAACACCGTGCGGCGGCACCTGTCGCGCGTCAAGGGCGGGCGGCTCGCGGCCGCCTGCGTCGGGACCACGATTACGCTGGCCATCTCGGACGTCGTCGGTGACGACCTGCATGCGATCGGTTCCGGGCCCGGCGTGCCCGATGCGACCACGTGGTCCGACGCGACAGCCGCGCTCGATCGATTCGGCGGCGATGCGCATTCGGATCGCGTTCGTGACGTAATTCGCGCGGGCATGGCCGGTGAGCTTCCCGACACCCCGAAGGCCGGTCACCCGGCACTCGCGCGCGCGGTTGCTCGCGTGATCGGCAGTCGTCTCGATGCGATGAACGGCGCGCGGACGGCTGCGCTCGAGCGCGGGTATCAGGTCTTTGAGATCATGGAGCCCGTGACCGGCGAGGCACGCGTCGCCGGACCGGAGTGGTTGGATCGCGCTCGCAAGCTGATTGGGTCTTCGGCGCGCAAGGCGTGCGTGATCTCGAGCGGCGAGACCACGGTGCGGGTCACCGGCAAAGGCATCGGCGGCCGTAATCTCGAGTTCGCCCTCTCCATCGCCGATGCGATCTCGTCCGTGCCCCACGCTGCTGCCGCAAGCATCGGCACCGACGGCATCGATGGATCATCGGGTGTTGCGGGTGGCATCGTCGACTCGACGACAATGACTCGCGCGGCGCGGGCAGGACTCGCGCCTCCGGGCAATTATCTTGCAGCGAACGACTCGTTCGCTTTTTTCGCGCCGCTGGACGATGCCGTCCGGCTGGGGCGCACCGACACGAACGTCGGAGACTTACAAGTATTTTTGATTGATGAAGGTAGAAGTTGATTGACTAAGGAAGACTTACTTCGGCTCATGCGGCAACGCGTGCCGCATCCGGCCACGCCGCGCGAGCTCTTGCGCGTGCTCAAAGTGCCTCGCGACGAGCGGACCAGCTTCAAACGCAGCCTGCGTCAGCTCGTCAACGACGGGGCGCTCATTCAAATCAAGGGCAATCGATACGGCCTGCCCGATCGCATGGACCTCGTGGTCGGAAAGCTCGACGGCCACCCATCGGGATTTGGCTTCGTCGCCCCTGAGCGGCCGGTCGAGGGCCTGGCCCGCGACATTTACGTGGCCGAGCACAACATGCAGGAAGCGATGCACGGCGATCGTGTCGTCGTTCGCATCGAGCGCTACCGCGAGGACGGCCGCGCGGAAGGGAAGATCGTCCAGGTCCTCGAGCGCGCCGCGACCACCGTCGTCGGCCGATACGTCGTCGACGCATCGGGACTGGGGTTCGTGTCGCCGTTCGACAAGCGCCTCACCACCGACATCCAGATTCCCCGCGGCGAGACGCGCGACGCCGAGCCGGGCGAAATGGTCACCGTCGAGGTCACGCGCTGGCCGACGCCGACGCGCGGGCCGGCAGGGCGGATCGTCGAGGTCCTCGGCGACATCAACGATCCCGGCGTCGATACCGAGATCATTCTCCGCAAGCACGGCATACCCGACGAGCACGGTCCGGAAGCGATCGCCGAAGCGAAACGCATCGGCAGCGCCGTCAAGGAGAAGGACATCGCCGGCCGCACCGACTTCCGCGATCGCGCCGTCGTCACGATCGACGGCGAGCACGCGCGGGACTTCGACGATGCGATCTCGATAGAGAAACTGAAGAACGGCCATTACTGGCTCGGCGTTCACATCGCCGACGTCGCGCATTACGTGCAGGAAGGCGGCGCGCTCGATCAGGAAGCGTACGAGCGTGGCACCTCGGTATATTTCCCCGAACGCGCGGTCCATATGTTCCCGTCCGAGCTGGCGACGGGGCTGTGCAGTCTCAACCCGCACGTCGATCGGCTGGTGCAGTCCTGCCTGATGGAAGTGACGCCTCGCGGTGACGTGGTCCGATACGAGATGCACGACGGCGTGATTCGCAGCGACGCGCGCATGACCTACACCGCGGTCAACGCGATTCTCACCGAGAAGGATCCTGAAACGATCCGGCAGTATCACCAGCTCGTGCCGATGTTCGAGCTGATGCGCGAGCTGTTCGAGATCCTGAACGCGCGTCGCCACCGGCGCGGCTCGGTTGACTTCGACCTTCCGGAAGCGCAGGTGATCCTCAACGAAGAGGGCTTTATCGAGGACATCGTCGCATCCGAACGCAACGTGGCGCATCGGTTGATCGAAGAATTCATGCTGCTGGCGAACGAGACGGTGGCCGGTCACCTCGAATCGCACGGCATGCCGGCGCTCTATCGCATCCACGAGCCGCCGGATCCACTGAAGGTCCTGCAGTTCGAGGAATTCATCAGCGGCTTCGGCTTTTCACTCGGCGCGCCGGAAGGCGCGGTGCGGCCGAAGCACTTCCAGAAACTCGTCGAGAAGATTCGCGGAGTGCCTGCGGAGCGTCCGATCGCCTTCCTGATGCTGCGCACCATGCAGAAGGCGCGATACGACGCGATGAACGTCGGGCACTTCGGGCTGGCGGCGGAGACCTACACGCACTTCACCTCGCCGATCCGTCGCTATCCGGACCTCGTCGTGCACCGGTTGCTGCGCGAGCAACGGCACACGAAGGTCAGCGACGAGCGCAAGGCCGAGCTCGATGAGGACTTGCCGGAGGTCGGCCGGCACACCTCCGAGATGGAGCGGCGCGCCGCGGAGGCCGAACGCGAAATCCTGCAGTGGAAGAAGGTCCGCTTCATGGCGGACAAGGGCGGCGACGTCTTCGACGGCTACATCACCGGCGTGGCGCCGTTCGGGATGTTCGTGGAATTGATCGAACATTACGTCGAAGGGTTAGTGCACGTCAGCACGATGGCGGATGACTACTATCGATACCGCGAGCAGTCGCACGCGTTGTTCGGCGAGAACACCAAGAAGACGTATCGCCTCGGCGATCAGGTGCGCGTCCAGATTGTCCGCGTCGACATGGAGCGGCGGCAGATCGATCTCGGCCTCGACGATGTTCTCGAGAAGGTCCGCAAGGACGAGCGCGCCCGCGGTCCGGCGCGCAGCTCGTCACGCCCGAAGAAGGAGCAGCGCAAGGGTACGCAGGAACAACGCCGCAAGCGCAAGCAACGTCTTGGCAAGAACGAACGAAAGCGTCGCGGGCGCTAAGATCCATATTCGGCAATGCCACACCTTGTCGTCGGGACCGCCGGGCACATCGATCACGGGAAGAGCGCGCTCGTCAGGGCGTTGACCGGCATCGATCCGGATCGACTCAAGGAAGAGAAAGCGCGCGGCATCACCATCGAGCTCGGGTTCGCGCACACCGCCGTCGGCGACACGCGAATTGCGTTCGTCGACGTGCCCGGCCACGAGCGCTTCGTGCGCACGATGCTGGCCGGCGTCGGCGGCATCGACTGCGTCCTGTTGATTGTCGCCGCCGATGAATCGGTGATGCCGCAGACGCGCGAGCATTTCGATATCTGCAGCCTGCTGCGCATTCCGCGCGGCATCGTCGTCATCACCAAGGCGGATCTCGCCGACAACGACATGCGCGCCCTCGTTCGGCAGGACGTCGCTTCGCTCGTCAAGGGTTCGTTCCTCGAAGCCGCTCCGGTGATCGAGGTGTCTTCGACGACCGGCCAGGGGCTTGATCACCTCCGCGATGCGATTGTGGAGCAGGGCTCGCGCGTCAGACAGCGGCCGGTTGACGGCGCGGCGCGCCTGCCCATCGATCGCGCGTTCTCGATGAAGGGATTCGGCACGGTCGTCACAGGCACGCTCGTCGCTGGACGCATTGCCGTTGACGATGAGCTCGTGGTGCAGCCGGGCGGACGCATCGTCAAGGTGCGAGGCGTGCAGGTGCATGGCAAGCCATCACCCGAAGCGGTCGCCGGTCAGCGCACCGCGATCAATCTGGGCGGCGTTGATGTGACGGATGTCTCCCGGGGCGAGACGATACTCGCGCCGGGAACGTTGAGCGTGACGCGCCGCGTCGATGCGGAGATCGATGTGCTGCGCGCGTCAAAACCTCTGAAGCACGGCGCGCGTGTTCGTCTCCACAACGGCACTTCAGAGGTACTGGGGCGCGTGTCGATCGCCGGCGCGTCCATCGGCGAAGTCGCGCCGGGTGGTTCCGCATTGGTGCGCGTGCGGCTGGAATCGCCAGCCGTACTCACGCGCGGCGATCGATTCATCCTCCGGGCGTATTCGCCGCCAATCACCATCGGTGGCGGCATCGTGCTGGATCCGGCGCCGACGCGTGCGGGGATCAGGACCGACGCCGGCCGCGCCAGTCTCGAAGCCCTTCGCATGCGTGCCGACTCGGGCGCCGCCATCCAGTGGGTCATCGACCACGCCGGCATCGCCGGCATCACCACGGCGTCAGTGGTCTCGCGGATGGGCGTGCCGCCATCCCACCTCGATGCCATGCTGAAACAGCTCGAGGCATCGGGCACCGTTGTGGTCAACGATCGCCTCGTCGCGGCAAGGCATCTTCAGAACGCGCAGGCCGCGCTGATCGATCGCGTGAAGGCCTCGCACCAAGCGAATCCGATGAGCGATGGCTTGTCGCGCGAGGAAGCGCGCGGCAAGGCGTTTCCGAAAGTGGCGCCGGCGATCTTCGAGCGGGTTGTCGAGGCGCTGAAGGCGAGCCGCGCGCTCGTGGGCGCTGAGCGGCTGGCGCTGCCGACGCACAAGGCGAGCGTGGCGGGCGCCGACGATCAGATCCGCGCGGCGATCATCGACGCGTATCGCGCCGGCGGCCTGAAGCCTCCCGACGCCGCGGCGGTTGAAGCGAGCGTCAAGGCGCCTCGCGCCATCATCGAGAAAGTCACCACGCTGCTCCTGCGTGAGAAGGTGCTGATGAAACTCGACACGATCGTGTTTCACGCCGGATCGTTGCAGCAGCTGAAAGAGGAAGTCGCCGCCTTGAAGGGCAGTGCGCCCGGCGGCCGCGCCACGGTGGACGTGGCGGCATTCAAGGATCGATACGGTGTGTCGAGGAAATTCGCGATTCCGCTGCTGGAATATCTTGACCGGGAGCGCGTGACGAGACGAACCGGTGATGTTCGTCTCGTGCTCTAAACCAACGCTATTTGTCGTCGTCTTTCATCGAGCTCTTGAAATTCTTGATGCCCGCGCCGATGCCCTTGCCCAGTTCGGGGAGGCGGTTCGCGCCGAAAATGAGGATCACGATCGCCAGAATAATGAGCATTTCCGGCAAACCGATGGGGCCAAACAGGGAAAACATGAGTGCTCCTTGCAGCCGCGAATCTTCCGCAACTGTGGCTCGATTGTAGCTCAGGTCTGCCTCCGGTATCCCGGAGGCCGAAGCAGGCAAAGAACTGAAGCGAAGCCACGTGTCACAAAATGGCGTCAAATACTCATGGAACTGGGTTTGCACTTGTCACGCTAAAACCCGTCAGTCACAATGGCTTTGGGCTGACTCTCAACCCTGATGGCAAAGTCTACCGGCAACAGACCGCCCGAGCTTATACGGGGATCGCAGCTGCGGCTCGACGATCGGCCGGATGAGTACAGCTTCGGCTTCGAGAGCGCGAAGTCCAAAGTCGGGGCGGGAACGTCGGTCGTCACGCACATTGCGATGATCGTTGTGGTGTTGCTGATCATCCGCTTTGCGCCTCAGGCATTGCCGCCCGAACTCGCTGATCAACTCAAGCTCGACATGCCGGTATTCCTGCCGACTCCGGGTCCGGGTGGCGGCGGCGGTGGCGGTGGCGACCCGAAACCGGAGCCTGTTCGCAAGGCCCAGGTCGAGAAGAAGAAAGATCCGATTTCGGTTCCTGCTCCGGTAACACCCGAGCCGACGCCGAAGGTGGAGGAACCGCCACCGCTGCAGATGACGGTGCCGTTCAAGCCGATGTCCGAGGCCGAGCTGACGTTGCCGGGCATTCCTACTCAGAACGCCCCGACCACGGGCGGTGCCGGCTCCGGGCCGGGCACCGGCGCCGGTTCCGGGCAGGGGTCCGGCCTTGGTCCGGGCTATGGCGGCGGATTCGGCGGTGGCGCATTTCGTCCGGGCTCGGGCGTCACGCTGCCGACCGTGCTTCGCGAGGTGAAGCCGGCGTATACCGCCGACGCCATGCGCGCCAAGGTGCAGGGCTCCGTCTGGCTCGAGTGTATCGTGATGCCCGACGGCAGCGTGGGCGAAGTCAAGGTCACGCGCTCGCTCGATCCGATTTTCGGCCTCGATCAGGAAGCCATCAAGGCCGCGAAGATGTGGAAATTTCGCCCCGGTATGCGCCAGGGTGAGCCGGTGCCCGTCATCATCACGATCGAACTGACCTTCACGCTCCGGTAATAGAATGCGCTCATGAAGCGCATCCTCTTCAGTCTCGCCCTCGCAATCCTCTTCACGGTTGACGCTTTCGCGCAGGGCGCCGCGTATCCAGCGCCGGTCGAAGGCGATTTCATCGCGCGCGACTTCGCGTTCACGAGCGGCGAGCGCCTGCCCGAGGTGAAGATCCATTACCGCACCATCGGGACGCCGCGAAAGGATGGCGACGGCGTCGTGCGTAATGGCGTGCTGATCCTGCACGGCACTGGCGGCACCGGCGGTGGATTCCTGGGCGCGAGCTACGCGGGCCGCCTCTTCGGAAAAGGGCAGCCGCTCGACGCGGAGAAGTACTTCATCATCCTGCCGGACAACGTCGGCCACGGCCAATCGAGCAAGCCGAGCGACGGCCTGCGCATGAAGTTTCCGAAGTACCGCTACACCGACATGGTGAAGCTGCAGCACGAGCTCGTCACGAAGGGCCTTGGCCTGAACAATCTCAAGCTGGTGATGGGTACGTCGATGGGCGCGATGCACGCGTGGAACTGGGGCTACATGTATCCCGGCTTTGCGGCGGGCCTGGTGCCGCTCGCCAGCAATCCGGTGGAGATCGGCGGCCGCAACCGCGTGTGGCGCAAGTTCCTGATCGATGCGATCGAAAAAGATCCGACCTGGAAGAATGGCGACTACACCGAGCAGCCGCGCGGGCTGGCCAGCGCGATCGGCTTCCTGATGATGGCGACCAGCGTGCCGCTGCAATGGCAGAAGCAGTTTCCGACCGTGGCGGCGGCGGACAAATACGTGGCGGATCAGGTCGCCGCGCGCTCGAAGAACACCGACGCGAACGACATGCTCTATTACTATCACGCGATCGAGGACTACAACCCCGCGCCGCACCTGTCGAAGATCACGTCTCATCTCCTGGCGATCAATTCCGCGGACGATTTCGTGAATCCGCCCGAGCTGCCGATGATGCAGGAGCTGATCAAGCAGGTGAAGCACGGCCGCTTCATCCTGATTCCGATCAGCGATGAGACCCGCGGCCACGGCACGCACTCTCTTCCTGCGATTTGGGGCGGGGAACTGGTAAAATTCCTCCAGGAGCTTCACTAGATCTCGGATGTCGGATCTCTGATTGCGGATTTGTCAGAAGCATTAGTTACGGCCCAGACGCTAAAAGCGGAAGTCGAGCGGCGACGCACGTTCGCAATCATTTCCCACCCGGACGCAGGCAAGACCACGCTGACTGAGAAACTCCTGCTGTACGCGGGCGCCATCGAGCTGGCCGGCGCGGTGCGTGGCAGGAAGACCGATCGCCACGTCGTGTCCGACTGGATGGACATCGAGCGCGAGCGCGGCATCTCCGTGACATCCGCGGCGGTCGAGTTCGATCTCGGCGCGCATCACCTGACGCTGCTCGACACGCCGGGTCACAAGGACTTCAGCGAAGACACCTACCGCACCCTGTTCGCCGTCGACGGCGTGGTCATGGTCATCGATGCCGCCAAGGGCATCGAGTCGCAGACGCGCAAGCTGTTCGAGGTCTGCAAGCTGCGGCGCCTGCCGGTGCTGACGTTCATCAACAAGCTCGATTTGCCGAGCCGCGATCCGTTCGACCTGCTCGACGAGATCGAGCGCGTGCTTGGCATCCACGCCGTGCCGATGAACTGGCCGATTGGCAGCGGCGACCGGTTTCGCGGCGTCTACGATTTTCAACAACGGCTCGTGCATCTCTACGATCGCCAGGATCGTGCGCATCCGGCGCCCGTGAAGGTCGGCGCGGCAGACGATCCGCAGCTCGCCGCGTTGATTGGCGAGGATGCGTGGCAGCACCTGATCGACGAAACATCGCTCGTCACCGGCGCGGGCACCGCGTTCGATCACGCGGCCTATCTCGACTTCCGCCACACGCCGGTGTTTTTCGGCAGCGCGCTCTCGAACTTCGGCCTCGAGCCTTTCCTGCAGGCGCTGACGGAGCTGGCGCCCCCGCCAAAAGGGCGCGACAGCGATCGCGGCGTGATCCCGCCCGAGACGCCGCACTTCAGCGGGTTCGTGTTCAAGATCCAGGCGAACATGAACAAGCGGCATCGCGATCGGGTCGCGTTCCTGCGCGTCTGCTCGGGCGTGTTCGAGAAAGACATGGTCATCACCAACGCGCGCGAGGGGCAGGAGATTCGCGCCGCGCGGCCGTACCGTTTCTTCGGCGGCAAGCGCGAGACGCTCGATCGCGCGTTTCCAGGCGATGTCGTCGGACTCGTGAACCCCGGTCAATTCGTCATCGGCGACACGCTCTATGCCGACGCGCCGGTGAAGTACCCGCCGATCCCGCGATTCCCTGCGGAGCACTTCGGCGTGGCGCGATTACGCGATGTGCGGCACAAGCAATTCGACGAAGCGATTCGCCAGCTCGAAGAAGAAGGGCTGATGCAGGTGCTGTATCCGACCATCGGCAGGCGCGAGCCGATCCTCGGCACCGTCGGTCCGCTTCAGCTCGAAGTGCTCGCCGTTCGCTTGAAGGACGAATACAACGTCGACGCGGACGTGGATTCATTGCCGTACACCTCCGCGCGCTGGCTGTCGGGGCCGCCCGACAAGATCGCGGCGCTGTCGAGCGGCGCCGGCACGCGCGTCGTGAACGACCGCCATGGCCGGCCCGTGATGCTGTTCGAATCGGAGTGGGCGCTCGATTACGCGCAACGCACGAATCCCGACGTCAAGTTCCTCGCGCTTCACGAAGAATAAGAAAACCAGCCCCCGCTATTTCGTGGGCCAGTCCGTAATTCCGTAGTTCGACACGACCGCGGCCGGAGTGGTCCATCGGGCGCAACCCATTTCAGAACATCGAGTTGGCGTGCTTGCAAAGAGCAGCGGATCGCCGGGGCATGCCTCGTGCATCCTCAGTGCCCATGCGATCAGTTCGTGTCTTCGCCGCCCTGGGGACGGCACTGCTCATCCCGCTGCTGCTGGGAACGCGCATCGACGCTGGGGATCAGGCGGTTATGTTCACGCTCGCGGACTCAGCGTTGCCGTCCGGCGTCGGCGCGAACGGGTCGATGGTCGTCGGCGGTTTCCGCGCCCCTGGCTCGTTCTACTGGATGCCCACCACCGGTGTGATCTTCGCCGGCGGGCTGAACGCGGCCGCCGTGAGCCGCGATGGCAAAACGATCATCGGCACTGCGCTCGACGACCGGCGGGTGACGCAGGCGGCGATCTGGCAGCGAGCCGCTGAATGGAAGTTGCTCGGATCGGTCGTGCCGAACGCCCTGCCTTGCGACAGTTCGCTGAGTTCGTCATCCGGCGCGAGCGCCGATGGCAAGGTGATCGTCGGGCTGGCGTGGAATGGCTGCAACTTCGCGCGCGCCTTTCGCTGGGAAGAGTCGACCGGCATGGTCGATCTGGGATCGACCGTGGCGGGTCGATCGAGCCGCGCGAACGGCGTCTCCGGCGATGGGCGCGTGGTTGTGGGATTTCAAGAACACGCCCTTGGCTATCGTCAGGGTGCACGCTGGGTCGATGGCCGGCAAACGATCTTTACGGGGCCCGCCGAAATCGTCGGCGAAGCACACGGGGCGACGACGAATGGTTCGACGATCGTCGGGCAGTCGTGCCGTTTTGGCGACGGGACTGATCAAAGCGCGTGGAGCTGGACGGCGGCCGGTGGCGTCGTCTGTCTGCCACCGCCTCGTTTCATGTTGCCAATAGGCAGAATCGGGGCGGCCTACGCAATCAGCGACGATGGCCGCGTCATCGGCGGCGCGCAAACGTTCGGCCTCGAGAGCGAATCCGTGATCTGGATTGATCGCACGCCGTACTATCTGAAGGATTACTTGCGCGCGCGCGGTGTGCCCAACGCCTTCGAAGGTTGGGTGAACACCGGGTTTGTGACGGGCATGTCGCGTGACGGACGCGTCCTGGTCGGTTATGGCGCGGGTCCAAGAGACTTCACCGGCTACGTCGTGATCCTCCCGCCGCTCGGAGACGCCCAATGATCCGCATGCTTGGCGTCGGCGTCGTGCTCCTGCTCATGGCCGTTCCGGCTGCGGCGCAATCGATGGAAATCGGCGCGCTTGCCGGATTCATTCCGTCGACGTCGCTGGACCGCACGGCGGAGGAGCTCCAGGAAGTGAGCATCGATGGCGGCGTCACGTTCGCGTTCAGCGTCGCGAGATTTCAGACGGAGCACTGGGGCATCGCAGGGGAGTGGACCCAACATTTCTCGGGATTCGGGATTGAAACGGTCGATGCGCGAGAGAGGCTTTACGACATCAACATCTCGACGATTCACGGATACGCCGTCTATCGCTTCGGGGGTGCCGATGCGAAGGCGCGGCCCTTCGTCTTTGGCGGGGCGGGAGTGAAATACTTCTCGGCGCGCGATCTCGACGCGGAAACCAAGCTGTCGTTCGGCGCCGGTGGCGGGCTGTCGTACTTCGTATCGAAAAGCTTTGCGATCGAAGGACGCTTCGCTTACAAGCCGACCGTGATGAACGATGACGATGCCCGCCCGTTTTGCGATGCGTTTGGTTTCTGCCAGTCGACACTGCAGCAGTTCGAGCTGATGGGCGGCGTGAGATTCCGTTTCTAGGGAAAAGAAAAGCGGCCCGAAGCTTTTCGCTCCGGGCCGCCCAATCCGAGATCCGAAATCCGAGATCCGAGATCTAGTACATTCCGCCCATGCCGCCGCCGGGCATGCCGTGCCCGCCGCCGGCCGCTTCCTTCTTCTCCTCGGGAATCTCGGAGACGAGGGCTTCGGTGGTCAGCAGCAGCGACGCGATCGACGAGGCGTTCTGCAGCGCGTTGCGAACGACCTTGGCCGGATCGATGACGCCGGCCTTGACGAGATCCTCAAACGTCTCGGTCGCGGCGTTGAAGCCTTCGTCACCCTTGCCGTCCTTGATCTGGGCAACGATGATCGAGCCTTCGAGGCCGGCGTTGGTGGCGATCCAGCGCGCGGGCTCTTCGATGGCGCGCTTGATGAGCGCCACGCCGATCTTCTGATCGCCCTCGACCTTCAGGCTGTCGAGCACCTTGCTGGAACGGATCAGGGCCACGCCGCCGCCGGGCACGATGCCCTCTTCGACAGCGGCCTTGGTCGCGTGCATCGCATCCTCGACGCGCGCTTTCTTTTCCTTCATCTCGGTCTCGGTGGCCGCCCCGACCTTGATGACGGCGACGCCGCCGACCAGCTTCGCGAGGCGCTCCTGCAGCTTCTCGCGGTCATAGTCGGACGTGGTCTCTTC
>Ga0111539_10002655_pt1 | contig 23699 bp, 22 predicted proteins | sample RhiMethybrSRZTD1_FD_79667 | JGI IMG/M metagenome (GOLD analysis project Ga0111539, IMG submission 79667) | Populus rhizosphere microbial communities from Tennessee, USA - Rhizosphere MetaG P. TD hybrid SRZTD1 (version 2) (version 2) | ecosystem: Host-associated > Plants > Roots > Rhizosphere >...
GCCGAGCAGCCCCTGGAACCGCTGGCCCGCCTCACCGGTGAAGGCCCGGCCCCACGCCAGGTCGTCGTGGCCGGCCTGGTCGGCGACGACCAGCAGGCGCACGCCCTCGACGCGGCCGCGGTAGACCGGCCCGCCCCCGTAGGTGGCCGCCCCCGGCACCCCGAGCGCGGCGAAGTCGGGCCAGGCGAGGCCGGCGGCGCCCCCGACGAGCAGCCGGGCGAACGTCGCCGGCGGACCGCGATCGAACTCGACCACGCCACGGGGCGGCTCCCACGGCAGGTCGCCCGGCTCGTCGTCGTAGCCCTCGCGCCCGCCGCCCGCCGGTTCGGCGGGGTAGGTCGGCTCACCGGCCTGGCGCACGCCCGGTTCGATCTCGATGCTGCGGCCCTCGTCGCGCCGGGTCGAGCCGGTGCCGCCCGACCCGAGGCGCCACGGCGTGCCGAACGGCAGGTCGCGCAGGGGGATCGGCGCCCGCTCGTAGCGGAACCCCGCGGCGGTGCCCCGGTGGGCCCCGGTGTCGGCGGGCAGCCAGGCGGGCGTGTCCCTGGTCCATCCGAGGATGCGCCCCGCCGCAGCGGAGAACGACGCCGCCACCTCGGTGGACGACCCCTGCGCGCCGGCGCCGGGGTGCATCACGTCGACGCAGCGGACGTTCGGCCCGATGGCCGTGGCGTCGAGCTCGTGCAGGTGCCCGCCGGCGACGTCGCCGGAGCCGCCGCGGGCCCGGTTCCAGGCCAGCACCGACTCGCGGGCGGCGCGGCCCACCGCGATCACGAGCCGCAGGTCGTTGCGCTCGGCCGCGTAGTCGAACAGCCGGGTGCGGTGCCGGGCGACGGGCGAGTCGGGGTCGAGCGCGAGGTCCTCGAGCGCTCCGCCGAACTGGCCGGTGATCGAGTACACGAACGTGTTGAGGAACAGGTAGGAGCGCGTGATGCCGAGGTGGGCCAGCAGGTGCTGCACCCGGCTGCCCGACTCGCCCACGAACGACCGGTGGGCGAGGGCCTCGTCGGACCCGGCGTCCTGGCCCACGACCAGCACCTTCACCTGGCGGTCGCCGAGGCGGCCCCGGTAGCTGACCGGCCCGAACTGCCAGCGGAACCGCTCGGCGTCGCCGCCGAGGGCGAGGCCGAGCCCCCGGTAGTCGGGGATGTCGGCGAACAGCCGGGCCCATCGCCGGTTGCGCGGCGGGCCCGGGTCGTGGTCCCAGGCGTCGCCTCGACCGGCCCTGAGGTCGTCCATGAGAGTCCTCTGACTTCCGCCGTCCACCACAGAGAGTGCCGCAGTGGTTCCGCTGATACCAGGCCTCGTGTATCAGCGAGCCGTCAGCCGCCTCTGAGTGGTCGGTGGGTGACGCACGCGGCGACGACGCACAGGGCGGCCCGAACGGCGACGGGCCCGGCGAGCCGGACGTCCCGCGCGACCCCGCCTCGGGCATCGGCATCTGCTGCTCGGGCGGCGGCATCCGGTCGGCGGCGTTCAACCTCGGCGCCCTCCAGTCCCTCGACGAGGCCGGGGTCCTGCGGCGGGCCGACCACCTGTCGGCCGTGTCGGGCGGGTCGTACATCGCCTCGGCCTATGCGATCGCCAGCCGCTACAGCGATCCCGAGGCGCTCGCCGGCACCCGGCCCTACGCACCCGGCTCGCCCGAGGAGGCGTGGGTCCGCAACCACTGCTCGTACCTCACCAACTCGACGCGCGACACCGTGCGCCTCGTCGGCGTGGCCGCCATCGGCCTGCTGGCCAACCTCGTGTTCTTCACCGCGCTGCTGTGGACGGTCGCCCGCCCGCTCGGGTGGCTCTACGCGTGGTGGCAGCCCAGCCTGCGCGTGTCGGGCGACTGCACGGCGAGCCTGCCGGGCGACCAGGCGTGGCGGGAGGGCTGCTACGCCCAGGTCGGCCTGACCGGCCTCGGGCCCTGGCTGCTCACCGCGGGGCTGCTCGCCCTCGGCGGGGTCGTGCTGGCGGTCGGCGTGCGCATGTTCCAGCCGGGCTGGCCCCTGCGCCAGACGCTTCGGCGGGTGGCGTTGCTGCTCGTGCTCGCCGGCGCGTTCGTGGCCCTGTTCACCTGGGTGCTGCCCGAGCTGATCGTGTTCACGCGCAACGTGCTCGGGGGGCAGCCCCAGACCGGTCCCGTCGCCGAGTCGACGGGGGCGGGGTCGTCGAGCGACAAGGGCGGCGCCAACCTCGGCTTCATCGCCACGGTCGGCGGGGCGGCCACGCTCGCCGCCCTCGTGGTGCAGGTCGGGGGCACGCTGCGGCGGGCGGCGGTGACCGGCGGCCGGGCGGTGCAGCGGGCGACGACGTGGACCCAGCGCCTCTCCGCCGGCCTGCGCCGCATCGCCAACACGTTGCTGGGCGCGCTGATCGGCCCGGTGGCCCTGGCCGCCGGGGCGCTGTTCATCCTCAACGGCGGGGCCCAGAGCGCCCGGCCCAGCACCGGCGAGCTGCTGCTGTGGGGGGTCATGGCGCTGCTGACGCTGGCGATGCTCTGGTTCGCCGACGTCACCGCCTGGTCGCTGCACCCGCTGTACAAGTGGCGTCTGTCCCGCACGTTCGCGGTCGCCCGGGTCGTCGACGCCGGCGGGCGCGTCACCGCCGCGCCCGTGCCCTACGAGCGGCTGCTGCACATGAGCGACCTCACCCCCGAGCAGTTCCCGGGGTACGCGCCCGGCTCGCCGGTCTTCCCCGAGCTGCTCGTGTGCGCCTCGGCCAACGTGTCCGACCAGGGAACGACCCCGCCGGGGCGGTCGAGCGTGAGCTTCGTCTTCGGGCCGCGCACGATCGGCTACCCGTGCTCGGTCGACGTCCCGCGCAAGGTGCCGTGGTGGCGCGGGATCCTGTACCCGGCCCAGACCGAACAGGACACCGAGGGCTTCGGGCCCCTCGAGCGGTCGACGCGCGACTACGAGGCGGCGGTGGGCGAGCGGCGGCGCCGCGACATCACGATCTCGGCCGCGGTGGCGATGTCGGGCGCCGCCGTCGCCCCGTCGATGGGCAAGATGACCCGCGCCCCGCTGCGGTTCCTGCTGGCGCTGACCAACGTGCGCCTCGGCGTGTGGCTGCCCAACCCGGCCAACGTCCCGCAGCGCTCGTCGGTGCCCGCCAACCCCCGCCAGATCCGCCTGCTGTACGAGGTGGCCGGCCGGCACCGCGTCCGGTCCACGTTCCTCTACGTCACCGACGGCGGGCACATCGAGAACCTCGGCCTGCTCGAGCTGCTCCGCCGGCGCTGCACGACGATCGTCTGCCTCGACGCCGCCGGCGGCTCGACCGAGCGCTTCTCGACCCTGGGCGAGGCGATCTCGCTGGCCGCGTCCGAGCTGAACGTCCGGGTCGACATCGACCCGGCGGCGGCGCTGGCACCGGTGGACGGGCGACCGCGCACCAACGACGGCGACCACGTCGAGGGCACCATCACCTACCCCGACGGCACCCGCGGCCGGTTGATCTACGGCAAGGCGCTGGTGACGGCCCGCTCGCCGTGGGACGTGCGGGCCTACGCCACCAAGGACGACCAGTTCCCCGCGACCCCGACGAGCGACCAGGCGTTCAGCGGCGAGACGTTCGACGCCTACCAGGCTCTCGGGCGCCACGTCGGGCGCCAGTGCGCCGACCTGGTGGCCGCGGCGGCCGGTCCGGTGCTGTCGGGCGTGACCGACGTCCGCGACCGGGCCGCGGCGCGGGCCGAGCCCGGCTGAGGCGTCCGAGCGGGACCGTCGGGCTCACGGGCCCGGCCGCGCCGTGGGACCGCGGTGCGGCGGGGCACGGCGGCGCCGGCGGTGGCAGGCTGCGGCGATGACGCTGCGGGTGATCCAGTGGGCGACCGGGGGCCTCGGGCGGGCGGCCATCGCCGGCGTCGCCGCCCACCCCGACCTCGAGCTGGCCGGGGCCTGGGTGCACAGCCCCGACAAGGTCGGGCGCGACGCCGGCGACCTCGCCGGCATCGGGCCGCTCGGGGTGGCGGCGACCGACGACGTGGACGCGCTGCTGGCCCTCGGGGCCGACTGCGTCGTCTACAGCCCCGTGCTCGCCGACGAGCAGGTGCTCGTCCGCATCCTGGCCGCCGGGCTCGACGTGGTGACGCCGCTCGGCTGGTTCTACCCCGGCGAGCGCGACGTCGCCGCCGTGCGCGACGCGGCCCTGGCCGGGGGCGCCACGCTGCACGGCACCGGCATCCACCCCGGCGGCGTCACCGAGCGCTTCCCGTTGATGGTCTCCGCGCTGACGGGCTCGGTGTCCCACGTGCGGGCCGAGGAGTTCAGCGACATCCGCAGCTACGGCGCTCCCGACGTCGTGCGCCACATCATGCTGTTCGGGGCGACGCCCGACGAGGCCGCCGCCAGCCCGATGGTCAAGCTGCTCGGGGCGGGGTTCCTCCAGTCGGTCGACATGGTGGCCGACACGTTGGGGTTCCGGGTCGACAGGGACCACACGTCGCACCACGAGGTGGCGGTGGCGACGCGGCCGATCGAGTCGCCGATCGGCGTGATCGAGCCCGGCCTCGTCGCCGCCCAGCGGTTCACGTGGCAGGCCACCGTCGACGGCGAGCCCGTCATCACGGTGCGCACCAACTGGTCCATGGGCCAGGCCGACCTCGACCCGGCCTGGACGTTCGGCCCCGGCGGCGAGCGGTTCGAGGTCGAGGTGACCGGAGACCCGTCGAGCCTGGTCACCTTCCACGGCTGGCACCCCGAGTCGATCGAGGCGGGACGCGAGCGCAACCCCGGCATCGTGGCGACCGCGAACCACTGCGTCAGCGCCATCCCCGCGGTGTGCGCGGCGCCGCCGGGCATCGTGTCGTACCTCGACCTGCCGCTCGTCGCCGGCCGGGCCGCGCCGCACCTGGCGCGCTGAGTCGCCTCCGTCGTCACCGCAGGGGCGCAGCTGCGGTGGCCAGGGCCTCGGCGCCCGGCTCGAACGTCGTCACGTAGGTGACCCCCACCTCGTCGCGGAGGCGGGCGAGCTGGGCCGTGCGCTCGTCGTCGGAGCCGAGCAGCACGAACGGGCTGTCGAGCAGGGGCTCGACCTCCACCTGCCCCGCCGCGAACTCGGCGGCCGCGGCGCGCCGGTCGTCGGTGCGCCGCGCCGCCTGCACCAGGATCGACAGCTCGAGGTCGTCGAACCGGTCGCCGGCGTACCGGCGGACGTGGGCGACGCGGTCGGCCAGGCCGTCCCAGGTGAAGTGGCTGAGGTCGGTGTGCACCTGTCCCGTGCCGGCGGTGAAGCCGGTGAGGCCCACGATGTCGGCCTGCTCGGCCGCGAGGCGCAGCACCCGGTCGCCGTTCCCGCCGATCATCACCGGCACGCGGGGTTGCGCGGCGGCGAAGCCGAGCGTGGCGTCGGCGAGGCCGTAGGTGGCCTCGCCGTCGACCGTCCCGCCCGCCAGCAGCGTGCGCACGACGGGCACGGCGGCCTCGAGCCGATCGATGCGCCGGGCCGGACGCTCGTAGTCGAGGCCGGCGGCGGCGAACTCGACCCGGGCGTGGCCCGCGCCGAAGCCGAGCTCGAGGCGCCCCGACGTCAGGATGTCGACCGCGGCCGCCTCGCGCGCCAGCAGGACCGGGTTCCAGAACTCGTTGTTGAGGACCTGCGTGCCGAACCGCAGGCGGTCGCTCACCTCGGCCGCGGTGACGAGCGGGGGCAGGGGCGGCGCCATGCCCAGGTGGTCGGCCATGAGCAGCACGTCGTGGCCCTGCTCGTCGATGGCCCGCACGCGGGCGACCCAGGCGTCGCGGGTGGCGAAGGTGGCCATCGGCACGATGCCGGTGCGGAGGGGACGGGCGGGCGGGGTCATGGGTCCGGCGTAACACGGTCGGCCGGGGCGCCGGTCCGGTTCAGCCCCAGGAGTCGAGCAGCGCCTTGAGCAGCTCGTCGGACTGGTGGCTCGGCAGCGTGCTGCCACCGTCGACGATCAGGTCCTGGCCGGTGATGTAGCGGGCGTCGGCCGAGCACAGGAACGCCACCACGCCCGCGACGTCGTCGACCGTGGCGATGCGGCCCATCGGGATGCGCCCCTCGACCCGCGAGCGGAGCCGCTCGTCGTCGACGATCGCCCGGGTCATCCGGGTGGCGACGTAGCCCGGCGACACCGCGTTGACCCGCACCAGCGGCGCGTACTCGGTGGCGGCCGTGCGGGTGAGGGCGAGCACGCCCGCCTTGGCCGCGGCGTAGGGGCCCTCGCCGCGGGTCGGGCGCGAGGCGGCGGTGCCGCCGATCGACACGATGCTGGCCGGGGCCTCGACCGTGGCGGCCGCCCGCAGGTGGGGCAGGGCGGCCCGGATGCCGTGCCACACCCCGGTGAGGTTGACGGCGACGAGGCGCGCCCAGTCGTCGTCGGCGTAGCGGTCGAGCGGCTTGGCCGCGCCGTGCCCCGCGTTGTTCACGAGGATCGACAGCCCGCCCAGCGCGCCGGCGGCCTCGGCGACCGCGGCGGCCAGCGCGCCGCCGTCGGCCACGTCGGCGGTGAGCGTGAGGGCAGCCGCGGTGCCTCCCCCGGCACCGGCACCGGCGTCGGCGGCGGGGTCGATGTCGGCGGGGTCGATGTCGACGATCGCGACCCGGGCGCCGTCGGCCGCCAGCCGGGCGGCGACGGCCCGCCCGATGCCGCGGGCGCCGCCGGTGACGAGGGCACGGGCTCCGGTGAGGTCGGGCACGCCTAGAACCCCTGGAACCACTGGCCGGCGTTGACGCCGAGGGCCTGGCCGGTGATCGGCTTCGACATGTCGGACGCGAAGAAGACGACCGCCTCGGCGATCTCGCTCGAGTGGGGCAGGTAGCCGAGGGCCGTCTCGGACGCCACCTCGCGGTACTGCTCGTCGGGCGTGATGCCCTTCTTCCTCGCCAGGTACGAGAAGTACGTCTCGACGCTGTCGCCCCAGATGTAGCCCGGGTGCACGCCGTTGACCCGGACGCCGTGCCCGCCCAGCTCGGCGGCCAGGATCTTGGTGACCGCCGCCAGCGCCGCCTTCGACGACGTGTAGGCGCCCCAGCCGGGCCGGATGCGCACGGCCGACATGCTGTTCACCATCACGATCCGCCCGTCGCCCTGGGCGACCATCTGCGGGGCGCACGCCTGGGTGAGCTGCAGGGTGCCGAACAGGTTGACGTCCATCGTGCGCCGCCAGCTCCCGAGGTCGGCGTCGAGGAACGGGGTGCGGTCGCCGTCGTCGAACGCGTTGTTCACGAGCACGTCGAGGCGGCCGTGGTCGGCGACCACGCGCCCGACCGTCGCCCGGCACGCCTCGGCGTCGGTGATGTCGAGGCGCAGCCCGAGCGTGGCGGCCCCGGTGGCGGCGGCCACCTCGGCCGCCAGGGCCTGCACCTTCTCCTCGGTGCGGGCGGCCACGACGACCGTGGCCCCCTCGCGCCCGCACGCCAGGGCGACGTCACGCCCGAGGCCGGGGCCGGCCCCCGACACCAGCGCCACCTTCCCGTCGAGCAGTGCCACGTGCGCCCCCCTCGCCGCGCGAGCGGCCACGACGATCTGACGGGGCGTCAGATTAGCCGGGGTCGACCCCCGCGGCAGGTGTCACTCGGGGTGCCGCCGCCGCTTGCGCCGGTCCCACAGCGCCTCGGCCGCCTGCCCGAGCGCGGCGCCGAGCAGCAGGGTGATGAGCATGCCCACCCACACGCGGGCCGACACCGAGAACCAGAGGAACTCGAGCGTGACCTTCTGGCTGTTCTGGGCCATGAAGATCACGGCCACCACGATGGCGAGGCCCGCCACCCCGAGCCGGATCGCTCGTCGCTTGTCGATGCCCTCGCCGGACTCCTCGAGGGGCATGTCGCTACGACCAGGGCTGTACGCCATACCTGCTCAGGGTACCGGTGCCGGCACCGCCCGTCAGCGACGCTCGTAGCGCGGCTCGCGGTCCTCGGCCCGGGCCGACCGCTGCTCGGCGAAGTCGTGCGACGAGAGCACGAACGCCTGGCCGAACAGCTCGCGCCCGAGCGTGCTGCGCACCGCCGGCGCGGACAGCGCCTGCACGCTGTCGCGCACCATGCGCACCACGAGCGGCGGGCGCTCGGCGATGCCGGCGGCCACCTCGTAGGCGACCTCGTCGAGCTCGTCGTCGGGCACCACCTGCGACACCAGGCCGAGGCGCAGGGCCTCGTCGGCGCCGACCCGGCGGCCGGTGAGGCCGAGGTCCATCGCCAGCGCCGAGCCCCCGATCTCGTGCAGCTTCGCCAGGCCCGCGGCGTCCGGGATCATCCCGTGGTCGATGCCGGCGAGCGCGAGGCGGGCGCTCTCGCCCGCGATGCGGACGTCGCACAGGAGCGCCCGCTCGAAGGCGGTCCCGAGCGTCCACCCCTTGAGCGCGCACACCACCGGCACGGGGAAGTCGGCGAGCATGCGGACGCCCCACTGGCTGCGGTCGAGCACCTCGACGTCGCTCGGGCCGAACCCGTGGCGCGGGCCGCGGCGCCGCCAGGCCCGGCCCACGGCCACCTCGCCCGACACCGGGCCGACCGGGGCGCCCGCCTGTTCGTCGGCGAGGTCGAGCAGGTCGCCGCCGTCGACCGCGGGGGCGTCGGGCGGGGGCCCGAATGCCGGCGTGCCGCCCGGGGGCGTGGCCCACGGCGGCTCGGCCGAGATCCGCGGCGTGCCGCCCGGGGGCGTGGCCCCCGTCGCGCCGCTGCCTCCCGCCGGGTCGCCCCCGACGAGCTCGACCATGTCGCGCCCGCTCGAGAACGACTCGCCCTCGCCCCGCCACACCACGACGCGGACGTCACGGTCGTTGCGCACCAGGTCGAGGTAGCGGAAGAACAGGGCGTCCATGGCGTCGCCCATCACGTTGTGCCGGTCGGGCCGGTTGAGGGACAGGACGGCGATGCCGCCCTTCACCTCGAGCAGAACGGGATCGTCGTCCATCGGTGTCGTCGCCTCCCCAGCCGGCGGCATGGAGGGGAGAGAGCCGCCGGCGGTGACACCACGCTACGTCGCCGGAGCCGCGCGTGGCGGGAGTTCCGCCGCCGGAGGGTGAACGACCCGTCGCGGAGACGGCCCGACGCGGTCGATCAGGTGACGGTCAGCCCGCGAGACGGACGTTGTGCGCCTGCTGGCCGCGCTTGCCCGGCACGAGCTCGAAGCGCACCCGCTGGCCCGGCACCAGCTCGGCGCCCCCGAGCGCGGACACGTGCACGAACACGTCGGCGCCGCCGCGGCGGGAGATGAAGCCGTAGCCGCGGCTGGCGTTGTAGCTCGACACCGTGCCCGCCACGGCGCGGCCGGAGTCGCGACCGCCCGCACCACCGGCACCGCCGGCGACGCGGGCGTCGCGGCGCGGACCACGCCGGGCCTCGTCGCGGCCCTGCCGTCGGTCGGGGCCACCGCCGTGGGGACGCTCGCCCCGGTCGCGGTCCTGCCGGCGACCGCGCTCGCGGCCGCGGCCCTCGCCCCGGGCGGGGCGTCCGGCGGCCGCACGGTCGCCGTTGGTGGACGACCCGGCGAGCACCGGCTCGGGGCCGGTCACCGCGATCGGCTCGCCGGCGACGAGCTGCGCCACGTCGGCGGGCACGATGGGCTCGGTGCGGTCGAGGTCGCGCTGGAGGGCACGGGTGGCCTTGCGGCCCGACGAGTCGTCGCCCACCAGCGTCACCACCGTGCCGGAGGCGCCGGCGCGACCGGTACGGCCCGAGCGGTGCACGTAGTCCTTGGGGTCGTCGGGCAGGTCGAAGTGGACGACGCAGCCGACGGCGTCGACGTGGATGCCGCGGGCGGCCACGTCGGTGGCCACCATGACGGGCGCCCGGCCGGTGCTGAACTGCCGCAGCGCCTGGTCGCGCTGGGCCTGGGTGCGCCGTCCGTGGATGGCGACGGCCTTCACGCCGAACTTGGCGAGCTGGCGGGTCACGCGGTCGGCGCCGTGGCGCGTCCGGGTGAACACGATCGTGGACCCGGCGCGCTTGGCGATGTCGGCGGTGAGGCCGACGCGGCCCTCGCGGGCGACCGTCCAGAAGTGGTGGACCACGTCGCCCTGGTCGTCCTCGGAGCCGGCGACGGCGTGGTGCGCCGGGGACTGCTGGTACTGGCGTACGAGCTTGTCGACGTCGCCGTCGAGCGTGGCCGAGAACAGCAGCGTCTGGCGATCGTCGGGCGTGCGGTCGAGCAGGCGGCGCACGGCGGGCATGAAGCCCATGTCGGCCATGCGGTCGGCCTCGTCGAGCACGACGACGTCGACGGCGTCGAGCCGGACGTCGCCGGTGGCGAGCAGGTCCTCGAGCCGGCCGGGACAGGCGACCACGGCGCTCACACCGCGGGTCAGCAGCTTGCGCTGGGGGCCGTAGCCGACACCCCCGTAGATGGCGGCGACAGCCCCGTGGGCGCGCTCGTCGATGAGGGCGGTGAGCTCGCGCTGCACCTGGGCGGCGAGCTCGCGGGTGGGCACGAGCACCAGGGCGCGGGGGCGCCGGGGCTCGAGGCGGGCGGCGGTGGCCGCCCGGGCGGCGATCACCAACCCGAAGGCCAGCGTCTTGCCGGAGCCCGTCGGCGCCTTGCCGGCCACGTCACGCCCGGCGAGGGCGTCGGGCAGGGTGGCGGCCTGGATGGGGAACGGCTCGTGGATGCCGCGACGGGCCAGCGTCGCGCACAGGGGCGCGGGCACGCCGAGATCGGCGAACGAGGACATGAGACTCCTAGGGATGGCGTACAGGCCGATCCGAAGAGGAATCTCGAACGGGCCCCGTCGGCGACCATGCCGACAGCTTCCGGCGGGGGTGCCGGAACGTGACCGGACGACCTTACCGGCGTTCGCGGCGGATCACGCCATCCGCGCCCGGCCGCGAGCGGCCGGTCACCCGCCCGTGGCGGGGTCGACGGGCACCTCGGTGAGCGTCGCGAAGCCGGCCGTGAACGCGGCGACGTCGTCGGTCTGGCCGTCGGCCGTCGACGTGCAGTCGGACGGCGCCACCGGGTTGCCCGCGGTCGCGGAGGCGACCTCGACCTCACCGCGCAGCTCGCCCGTGTCGCAGGTGGGGACGTTGAGGTTGAGCACGGTGGTCGTCGACAGGTCGCCCGCCCGGATGGCGTCGAGGTTCTGCTCGACCCAGTCGGTGACCAGGCCGGCGGCGACGTCGTAGTCGAGGTCGGCGCCGAGGCCCTGGCTCACCGCCAGCGCGGGGACGCCCCGCCGCACCGCGGCGCGGGCCGCCCCGATCGTGCCCGACACGTCGACCAGCGGCCCCAGGTTCTGGCCCTCGTTGATGCCGGCGACGACGAGGTCGGGCTCGACCCCCTGCTCGTCGAACGCGACGCGGATCGTATCGGCCGGGAAGCCGTCGACGGCGCTGGCGGGGTGACCGCTCGCGGTCTGGGCCTCGTTCGTGGTCAGCGGCCCGTCGGTGGCGTTGCCACCCGTCCCGCTCTGCTGGGTGGCGGGGGCGACGACCGTGACCTCGACGCCGTCGAGGCCGCTCAGGGCGGTGACGAGGGTGTCGATGCCCTCGGCACCGACGCCGTCGTCGTTGGTCACGAGGATCTGCACGGGCTCGGCCCCCACCGTCGTGGTGGTCTCGCGGTCGCCCGACGGGGCGGCGCCGCCCTCGTCGTCATCGCTCCCGCCGCAGGCGGCGACCGCCAGCGCCAGCGCCGCGGCGCACACCCCGGCCACGATCCGCACGATCCGTTCCCTGCCCATCCCTGTCCCCTCGTGTGCGTCCCTCGGGCCGCCCCGGCGGGGCGGCGGCGTGGCGCGACCGCCCGTCAGGGCGTCTCGGCCTCGGTGGTGGTCGTCGCCTCGTCGGACCCCGCAGGGGCCTGGTCGCCCTCGGCCGCGGTGGTGGTCACCTCGACGGTCGTGGTCGTCGCCTCGGCGGTGGTGGTCGTCTCGCGCTCGCCCGACTGCGGGATGCTCGGCTCGTCGTCGCCGCCTCCGCCGCACCCGGCCGCGGCCGAGCCCAACAGCGTGGCGGCGAACAACGCCGCGACGAGACGCGTGCTCCGTGCTCTGTCCACTCTCCTGCACCCCTTGTGTCGTGCGTGGGCGCGGCCGTCCGGCCGGCGTCCGTGCAGCTTCGCGGACACGGCGCTCAGCTCACCAACCCCCGCCCCGTGACGAGCGGCAGGTCCAGGGCCGTGAGCAGCCCGGGCCGGGCCTCGACCACCGCCTCGACCGCGTTGACCAGGCGCATGGCCGTGGCCTTGAGCCCCGCCGTGTTGTGGTCGCCGTCGGTGCCGAGCATCTGCATGTCGACGGTGTACGTGGGCTCGCCCGTCACCACGACGCGGTAGCCGCCCTGCCCGGTCGGCTGCGGCCAGTCGGGTGCGAGGTCGTCGCGCAGGCGGGTCACGTGCTCGAGCACGACCTTGGTCTCGCCGCCCACGACGCCGCGCACCTCGAACCGCATGCCCGCCGTCGTGCCCTTCTCGATCCGGCCCGACGCCACGTCGAAGGCGTCGGGCGCCGGCACCCGCTCGTGCCACTCGACGATCTCGTCGAGGGTGAGGTCGAGCCCGGCGGCGAGCTGGGCGACGACGCTGCCCCAGGCGGTGGTGAGGATGCCGGGCGACAGGATGAACGGCACCTCGTCGATCGCCTGCCCGAAGCCCATGATGTCGAACAGCACGTCGGGCTGGTCGTAGGTGGCGTAGTTGAGCACCTCCATGCAGCGCACCTCGTCGATGCGCTCGCAGATGCCGGTGACGACGAGCGGCAGCCAGTCGTTGGCGAAGCCCGGGTCGATGCCGTTGACCCACAGCGACACGCCGCCCTGCTCGGCCGCGTCGACCACGCCCCGGTACATCTCCTCGCCGACGGCGCCCTGCGGGTGCTGGAGGAAGACCGGGCTCGACGACACCACGTTGACCCCGGCCCGCAGGAAGCGCTCGAGGTCGGCCATCGCCTCGAACAGCCGGGTGTCGGCCCACGCCGTGTGGACGATGCAGTCGGGCTCGAGGGCCAGGAGCGCGTCGGCGTCGTCCGTGGCGGCCACGCCCAGCTCGCGGTCGAGACCCGCGAGGGTGCCGGCGTCGACGCCGACCTTGTCGGGGTTCGACACCCACACGCCCACGAGCTCGAGCTCGGGACGGGCGGCGATGCCGGCGATGGCGTGCCGCCCCACGTTGCCGGTGCTCCACTGCACGACGCGGTAGGTCATCAGATCCCCCTCGACTCGCTGCCCGGCCGGCGGACCGGCCGACCTGACGGATCGTCAGGTTTGCAGATCGTCGGGGGCGCGGTCCACCAGCACGGCGGCCACCCGGGCGCGGCCCTGCCGCAGGTAGCGGTAGTAGGTGGCCCGGCTCACGGCCAGCCGGGCCATCGCCTGGTCGTGGGTGACGTCGGGGTCGAGATCGGCCAGCACCACGACGCGGCGCAGCAGCTCGTCGTCCTCGCCCGGACCGAACGCGTCGGCGACGGCGCCGTCGACGTCGGCGCGGGTGAACGGCGTGCGGGCCAGCGCCGCGGGGCGAGACGCCGACCGCACGGCCTCGACCGCCGCCCGCTGGAGGTCCTCGGTGCGTCGCCGGGCGGCGTCGGGGGCGGCGGCACCGGCCTCGGCCCGGATCACGTCGCGCACCTGGCCGAGCATGCCGCCCGGGCCGTGGTCGAGCACCCAGCACACGAACGTGCGCCCGTCGACCACCTGGTCGAGCCGCGGCGTGCGCACCGCGCCGACCGCGGCCATGAAGCCGAGCGACGACCCGGTGCCCGCCGCCGAGTCGAGGATGTACGAGCGCTCGACGTTGGGCAGCCCCGACCGCAGCACGGCGGACAGGTTCAGCACCCCGATGGCGGCGTCGCCCTGCGGGCCGGGCAGGCCGAACGTCTCGCGGAAGATGATCGTGCGGGCCCCGCCGCCCGGCTGGGCCCGGGCGTCGGCGAGGAGGGGGGCCACGATGGGGTCGGCCTCCGCGGCCGGCGGCGCCCGGTCGACCGTCGTCGCCACGCAGAAGCCGAGGGGCGCCCCGTCGAGGTCGCGCGCCACGCCGCCCATCTCGGGGGCCGCGTCGACGAGGGTGGCGAGGTCGTCCCACCACCCGGGATCGGACTTGTGCTCCAGGTAGGCGCCGACCAGGTCGTCCACCTCGTCGGAGCGCCACGCCTCGACGCGACAGGTGCTGCCCGCGTTGCCGCCGATGCCCCACCGCACCTCGGGGTCGTCGATCAGCTCGATCAGGTCGGAGAGCAGGCGCGGCTCGCCGCCGATCGCCCGCTGGTACAGGTGGTCCGCCACGCGGCACCGCAGGTCGCCGTACCGCCCCGGTGCGCGCCGCCGCAGGTCGTCGCGCAGCGTCGTGCGCACGAGGTCGTGCAGCATCACGCGGGCGCCGACGAGCTCGGCCACGCTGCTCGACCGCAGCGCCTCGGTGGCGGCCCGCGTCGGCCGGCCCGGCAGCACGGCCGCCAGCAGCCGGGCGTCGACCGCCCGGGCCACCGCCGCCACCTCGAGCACGTCGGCGTCGATGGAGCGCAGCTCGTCGCCCGCCAGGCGCCGCACGATCATGCGGGTCAGGTCGACCCCCGCCAGGTCGGGCCGCTCGTTGGGCCGCCCGTCGGCCACCGCCAACGTCAGCGCCAGGGGCGACCCGCGGGCCCAGTCGACCAGCGGACCGGCGACCTCGCTCTCGGTCACCCCGCGCGCCGCCAGCAGCTCGCGGGCCTCGTCCGGCGGCAACGGCGGGAGCGGCAGGTCGAGGCACACGTGCTCCCAGCCGTCGCGGAACCAGTCGCGCGCCGGCGGCTCCCGTCCCGCCACGACCACCAGCGCATCGGCCGCCAGGCCGGGGAGCACCCGCTCGCGCAGCAGCGCGCCGACGCCGGGCGCCCGCTCGAACGAGTCGACCAGCACGACGGCCCCGGGGTGGTCGACCGCGCCCGCCAGCGCGTGTTCGAGGTCGCCGGGCACCGGCTCGAGGGCCCGGGCGTCGACCGACCACACGACCCGACCGAGCGCCATCGCCCGCCGGCCCACGGCGCGGAGCAGCGCGCTCTTCCCCATGCCGCCGGGCCCGTGCACCAGCACGACGCGGGTGGGCTCGTCGCCCGCGAGCAAGCCGTCGAGCACGGCGAGCAGCCGGCGCCGGCCGGTGAAGCGCGCGGCGTCGACCGACGCCAACCGCTCCCCCAGCCGGGCCCGCCCCCGAGACACCGCCACAGTGTGCCCCGAATGTTGAGACCAACTCGATACTGACGGAGCGGGGCCCCGTCCGTACGGTCGTCGTCGACAGGTGGCGGCGAGCGAAGGAGGCCCGCGGATGGGCATCTTCAAGGACCTGAAGAACATGAAGGACGCGGTCGCGGCCGCACCGGGCCTGGTCGACCAGGCCCAGCAGCTCCAGCAGGCCAGCCAGGGCTGGGCGGCGCAGCAGCACGCGGCGATGGCCGCGGGCGTCCCCGCCGGCGGCATCGGGCCGGGCATCACGCCCCCGCCCGCCCCCGGGGCCCTCGGCGCCGCCGACCGCGAGCCCATCGGCGGCGTCAGCATCGAGCTCTACGCCGAGCTCAGCCGCGAGCTCGGCGCACGCGGGGCCACCCTCGACCAGGCGCCGGCGATCGCCGCCGAGCGGGGCATCGCCGCCGCCGACTGGCACGCGGCGGTGGCCGGGTGGAACCAGCGCATGGCCGCCAACCCGGCGGTGGCGCTCGAGTTCAACCGGCTCTACCAGGGCGGGTGACCGTGGGGTTCTTCAAGGACGTCAACCAGCTCTCGAAGCAGGGGCGGGCCATCCGTGACTCGATGCCCCCGCCCAGCGAGCAGATGGCGGCGGCGCAGGCGCAGATGGCGGCCATCACGGCGCAGATGAACCAGCAGGCGAACGCGGCGGGCGCGGTGGCGGCCGACGGCATCGCCGGCACGGCCCAGGTGCTGTCCGCCGCCCAGACGGGGGCGCTGGTCAACTTCAACCCGGCCGTGCGGGTCGAGCTGCTGGTGACGGTGCCCGAGAGCCCGCCGTACCCGGTCTCGCTCGAGACCGTGGTGCCGCAGCTCCACCTCGCCCGCGTCCAGCCCGGGGCGACGGTGCCGGTGCGGGTGGCGCGGGCCGACCGCACGCAGGTGATGCTCGACTGGACGGCGCCGCTCTAGGCGCCGTCCCTCGATCCCCCTCCGGTGGCGGGCCGGAGGGCGGGTTCTCCTCCCGGTGGCGGGCCGGGAGGCGTCTCTCCCGCGGTGGGCAGAGGTGCCGGGCGGATGGCGGACAGCCGCCCGGCGCCGGCGCGCCCGGGCTCGGTGGGCACGGGCTCGGCTGGCATCTTGTCGACGGCGCGTCGGTATGATGTCGACACGCCGTCGACATGATGTTCGGCGGCGTCGTCCGACGCCGAAGGAGCCTGCACCGATGTACCTCGCCCTGCGCGACCTGCGGGTGGCGAAGGGACGGTTCGCCCTCGTGGGCGCCGTCATCGCCCTGGTGGCCCTGTTGGCCACGGTCCTGTCGGGCCTGGCCGCCGGGCTCGTCGACGACGGCATCTCGGGACTGCGCGCCCTGCCGATCACCCACCTGACGTTCCAGGAGGGCGCCGACAGCTCGTTCAGCCGGTCGACGCTCACCCCCGACGCGCTCGCGGCCTTCGCCTCCACCGACGGCGTCGAGGCCACACCGGTCGGTGTCTCGTTCGTCAACGCCGCGTCCGACGATGGCAGCACCGTCGACCTCGCGCTCTTCGGCGTCGACCCGGGCGGCTTCCTCGCCGCCGCCTCCGCCGCGCCAACGGCGGCCTCCGCTCCCGGCGGCGGCCTCGACGGTGGCCTCGTGCTCAGCGAGGACCTCGCCGACCAGGCGACGATCGGCGAGCGCTTCACCGTCCCCGGCTCCGACGAGACGCTGCCGGTGGTCGGCTTCACCTTCGCCGGAACGTACGGCCACGTCCCCATCGCCTACACCGACCTCGCCACGTGGCAGCACCTGCAGTACGGCGACGACGCCCGCGGCCGGTTCTCGGCGATCGCGCTGCAGGTCGACGGCGGCGCCGGCGTCGACCTGGCCGCCCTCGACGCCGACGCCGGCACCGAGACCGGGTCGAAGGAGGCGGCGTTCGCCGGATCGCCGGGGTACAGCGCCGAGACCGCGACGATGTCGCTGATCCGCGGGTTCCTGCTGGTGATCTCGGCGCTGGTCGTCGGGGCGTTCTTCACGGTGTGGACCGTGCAGCGCACCCGCCAGATCGGGCTGCTCAAGGCCCTGGGCGCATCGTCGTGGTACGTGGTGCGCGACGCGGTGGGACAGCTCGCCGTCGTCCTGCTCGCGTCCGTGCTGGTGGGCACGCTCGCCGGGCTCGGGCTCGGCGGCCTGGTCGGAGACGACGTGCCCTTCGGCTTCGCCGCCGGGTCGGTGCTGGCATCGGCCGTCTCGCTCGCCCTCGTCGGCATGGCCGGCAGCCTCGTCGCCCTGCGGAGGCTGGCGAGCATCGATCCCGTCGTCTCGCTGGCGGTCGAGCAGTGACCCCGGCCATCGTCCCCCGGGAGCACGCCACGACCCTCCGCCTCGACGACGTGACCGTCACGGTGCCCGACGGCGACGACACCCTCACCATCCTCGACGGCGCCCGCCTCGACGTGGGCGCCCGCGAGCTCGTCGCCGTCACCGGGCGGTCGGGGTCGGGCAAGTCGACCCTGCTCGCCGTGGCCGGCCTGCTGCGCCGGCCCGACCACGGCGAGGTGACGATCGGCGGCCGGCCCACGTCGCAGCTCCGCGGCCGGGCGCGCACCGGCCTGCGCCGCGACGCGATCGCCCTCGTGTTCCAGGCCCCCCAGGTCTTCCCGTCGCTCACCGCGGTGCAACAGCTCGAGCTCGTCGCCCACATCCGCGGCGAGCTCGACGGCAGGGCCCGCCGGCGGGCCCGCGAGCTGCTCGAGAGGGTGGGCCTCGCCGACCGCGCCGACACCCTGCCCGGGCACCTGTCCGGCGGCGAGCGCCAGCGCGTCGGCATCGCCCGGGCGCTGATGGGCGATCCGGCGGTGCTGCTGGCCGACGAGCCCACCGCCTCGCTCGACCCCGAGCGCAGCCGCGAGGTCATGGAGCTGCTCGCAGCCGAGACGCACCGGCGCGGGCTGGCGGCCGTCGTCGTCGTCCACGACCCGACCGAGCTCGACCTCGTCGACCGCGTCGACGAGCTGCACGCCGGATCGCTCCGCCCGCGCTCCCTCCCCGCACCCGTCGCCTCGCCGGCGGCCGCCCCCGGCTGACACCGCGCCCATCGCCCCGTCCCCGCATGCCCCGCATCACCGGCCCCGACATCGCCACCCACGTGGCCCAGCAGGAGGCGGCGGTCGTGCGGGCGGCGGTCGACCTCTTCGCCGAGCGCGGCTTCGCCGCCGTGACGCTGGCCGACATCGCCGCGGCCGTCGGGCTCAAGCGCACGTCCCTGTACCGCTACTTCCCCGACAAGGACCACATCCTGCTGGCCTGGCTGCGCACCGAGATCGCCGACCTGATCGATCGCAGCGAGGCGGTGGCCGCCTCCGGCGCGCCGCCCGAGCAGCGCCTGGTCGACTGGATCCACCTGCAGCTCGACTACCTCGAAGAGCCCGAGCACCAGCTGTTCGCCTCGATCGCCGCCTCGATCGGCACCCTGTCGCCCGAGGTGCGAGAGGCGGTCGTCGCCGACCACCGCCGGCTGTACGACACCGTCGACGTCATCGTGGCCGCCGGGCTGGGGGGCGGGACGCGCGACCCCGCGGTCGTCGCCACGCTCGTGATCGGCCTGTTCCGCGCCGCCAGCGACGCCATCGCCCGCGGCGGATCGCGGGACGTGATCGGGCCCGAGCTCGACCGCAGCGCGATCGCCCTGCTGCGCGCCTGACGCCCGCGGCGCGCCTCTGCCGCCGCCTACTGTCGGCCGGATGGCCGAGGGAGCGCTGCGGGTGGCGCAGCTCAACGCGGGGTCGCTGCTCGAGCCCGGGTGGGACGAGCGGCGCGACGTCCTCGTCAGCTGGCTCGAGCACCTCGCCCCCGACGTCGTCTGCCTCCAGGAGGTGTGGCGCGACGGCACCGGCGCCGACACCGCCGCGTGGATCGTCGACCACCTGTCCGGCGACTGGTTCTGGCGCTTCGGCGGCGACGCCTTCGACCCGGGGTTCTGGCCCGACCCGACGCTGGCGTTCGGTTCGGCGATCCTGTCGCGCTGGCCGATCGACGCCCACGGCTACCAGCGGTTGCCGGTCATCGCCGGGGTCGACCCGGTGGTCGACGGCGTGCCGTGGGAGCTGCTGCACGTGCGCACCGCCGGGCTCGACGTGTTCTCGACCCACCTGGCCCCGGCGCCCACCCACGGCCGGCACCGGCGGCGGCAGGTCGTCGCCATCGACGACCACGTGCGCCGCATCCGCGGCGACCTCGACGACCTCGCCGGCTTCGGCGTGCCGCGCGAGGCCATGCCCGCGATCCTGTGCGGCGACTTCAACGCCGAGCCCGACAGCGACGAGATCCGCTTCCTGTGCGGGCTGACCTCGTTCGACGACCGCACGACGTACTGGGTCGATGCGTGGCGCGAGGCGGGCGACGGCCCGGGCCTCACGTCCGACCCCGGGCACAACCCGCTGGCCCGGGCGATGAACGTCACGCACAAGCGCATCGACTACGTGTTCGTGGGCGACCCGTTCCAGCGCCGCGACGGCGCCGGCCGGGTGCTGGCGGCATCGCTCGCCTTCGACGCGTCGCTCACCGGCCGCGTCGCCAGCGACCACGTCGGCCTGGTCGTCGACATCGCCTGGCCCACCCGCGCGCCCCCCTGACCCCCGTCCCGCGGGACTTTTCCACAGCGTTTCCCCGTCTGTTTCGGGGGCCGGGGCCCCCGAAACAGACGGGGAAATCGTCAGGGAGGGCTCACGCCGCGGCGCGGAGCCGTTGCCGGGCGGCGCGGACCGCGGCCACGACGTCGTCGGGGCGGTGCCACACCTGACGGTCGGTCACCTCGATCACCTCGAACCCCTCGGCCCGCAGGGCGGCGAGGCGTCGAGCGTCGTGCTCCCGGTCGACCAACGCGCTGTGGTGCGCCTCGCTCTGGATCTCGACCAGCAGCGGCAGCTGCAGGTCGCGGAAGTCGACGCGGCCGATCCACAGCTCGCCGCCGGTGTCGACCTGGCGGCGCATGGGCGATTCCCCCGCGCGGCGGAGGATGACCTCGAACCGGCCCTCGAGACCGCTCGCCGGCGGCACGTAGTCGTCGCCGCGCGCGTCGAGAAGCTCGCGCATGACGGTGACGCCGTTGCGCCCCGAGCCCGCCAGGTCGTCGAGCACCAGCCGCAGCGACGGGCCCGACGTCAGCCGCCGTCGCCAGAGGTTGTCGAGCACGGCGGCCGCCCGCTGCGGGTGGAGCTGATCGCAGAGCTGAAGGACGACGACCTCGGGCCGGACGACGGGGATCCCGTCGAGCACCGTCACGTGACGTCGGCGGAGCGATGCGAGCTGGTGGTGGACGACGAGCGGCGACCGCCGGCCACTCGCGCTGTCCGAGCGCACCACGTGCACAGGGACCAGGTCGAAGCCGACGACGCTCCACACCGCTGCTGCGGTCGTGGCGCAGGCGGCCGCCGCGGGAGAGGCGTCGAGCACTCCGGCGAGCACCCGCTGACGCTCGGAGCGGGGTGCCCCGGGGTCGCGCAGCACTCGACGCGTCAGCCGTTCGAGCCGACGGGAACCGACGAGATGGCGCACCTGATCACGAGTGCACCCGAGCGTGTACAGGTCCCCGACGAGGACGAGGCCGAGCTGTCGCCGGCTCATTTCGTGAACGCTGTCGAGGGTGGTCATGCCTCCGAGGATGCGGAAAGCATGTGACAGTCACGGGGGTACCGCGTTGTCCACAGGATTTCCCCGTCTGTTTCGGGGGCGCCAGCCCCCGAAACAGACGGGGAAATCGCGGGGGTCGGGGTGGGGTCGGGGGGTCAGGTGGGGGTGTAGCCGGCGAGGACCAGGCGGGCCGCCGACTCGAGGGCCTCGTGGACCTGGGCGATCGTCTTGCGGTCGTTCACCCACTCGATGAGGGCCTGGTACCAGACCGCCCCGACGACGTCGAGGACGCGGCGGCGCTCGTCGGGCTCGAGCTCGTCGAGGGCCTCGCCCAGCGTGGCGTAGACCGACGCGCCCATCGCCGCGTAGCACTCGCTGGCGAACGGGTCGGTCGACGTGGCCGTCATCATCACCAGCCGGGCGAACGCCGGCTGCTGCTGGTAGGCCCGCACCGCCCGGCGCAGGATGGCGACCAGCCGGTCGGCCATCGGTGCCGGCCCGCCGTCGCCCCCGGAGCCGTCGCCGCCGGAGCTGTCGGCGGCGGTGCGACCGCCGGCGCCGGTGCGCCCGCGGTCGGTGCCGGAGCCCGCGCGGCCGGCCGGGCCGGCCGCGCCTCCGCCCGAGCGGCGGACCGCCCGACCGGCGTCGAGCGTGCGGGCCCACTCGAGCAGGGCGGCGGCGGCCACGTGGTCCTTGGACGAGAAGTAGCGGTAGATCGTGCCGAGCGCCACGCCCGAGCGCTCGGCGACGTCCTTCATGCCCCAGTCGTCGACGCGCCCCGCCGCCACCAGCTCGATGACCGCATCGAGGACGCGCCGGCGCCGGTCGAGCTGGGCGGCCGACATCGTGTCGACCGCCTGGGGCGGGGCGGGGATGCGCGCCATCGGCTCAGCAGGACGTCACGACGTGAGCCCCAGCACCTTCTCGGCGTTGTGGCGCAGGAACTTGGGCCACACGTCGTCCTTGAACGGCACGTTCGGCAGCTCGCCCATGATGCGCTCGAGCGACAGCCCCATCGGGAAGTAGCCGGCGTAGATGACCTTGTCGGCGCCGCGGGTGTTGGCGAAGTCGACCACGGCCCTGGGGTAGTAGCGGGGGGCGAAGGCGCTGGTCGAGTAGTAGAGGTTCGGCCACTTGAGCATGAGCTTCACGGCCATCTCGGCCCACGGCTCGCACCCGTGGCGGGTCACGAACGTGAGGTCGGGGAAGTCGAAGCACACCTCGTCGATGAGCTCGACGTGCTGGCAGGCGAACTTGAGCCGCGGGCCGGGCACGCCGGCGCACACGAACACGGGGATGCCGAGCTCGGCGCACTTGCCGTAGATCGGGTACATCTTCTTGTCGTTGATGGGGACCTGCGGGAACATCCCGGCGGGGAACATCCCGACGGCCCGGAGACCCCAGGTCTCGTACGCCCTGGTGATGGCCCGCACCGCGTCCATGCCGTCGTTGGCGTCGACCGAGATCGACGGGATGAAGCGGTCGGGGTGCAGCCTCATGGCCCGCTCGCCGTCGTCGCCGTGCACGCCGACCAGGCCCTTCTCGACGCCCCACAGGTCCATCTCGCGCAGCGTGACGCCGACCCGGTCGACCCCGGCGCCCGACTCGATCGTCTTGTCGGGCGAGTCCTTGAACATGTACTCGGCGGGGAACTCGAAGTCCTCCTTGGACTCCTTGTCCTTCGTCTGCTGCGTGATGAACGAGTAGAGCTTCTTCATGTCGGCTGCGGGGAAGCCGATCATGGTGTCGATGATCCCGATGTCGAACGGGGGGTTCACGGCTTGGCCTCCTCGGCGAGGGCGCGACCGTTGTCGCGCATGATCGTGCGGATCTCGTCGGGCGCGAACCCGTGCAGGTCGTCGACGAACGCCGCCGGCTCGGCCAGCCCCTCGGCGTGGGGCCAGTCGGAACCGAACAGCACGTGGTCGACGCCGATCGAGTCGGCGAGACCCCGGATGTCGTCCTCGTAGAACGGTGCCACCCACACGTGGCGGCGGAACGTCTCGATGGGGTCGCCGGGGAACGCCTCGGGCACCTGCTTGTAGAACTTGGTGAACCGCCGGAACAGCTCGGGCACCCACCCCGAGCCGTTCTCGATGGTGGCGACCCGCAGGTGCGGGTGCGCGGCGAAGACGCCGTGGATGACCAGGGCACCGAGCGTCTCGAGCATCGGCCGGTCGGTCGTGACGAGGGTGCGGAACGGGTCGAAGCGGAACGCCTCCATCTCGCCGCCCGCGCCCCAGTCGTCGGCGTAGCGGCCGTAGCCGCTGTCGCCCGAGTGGTAGCCGACGGTGATGCCGGCCTCGTCGACCATGCTCCAGAACCGCTCGAACTCGGGGGCACCGGGGGAACGGCCCCCCGAGCTCGTGCGGATGGGAGCGGCCCGCAGGCAGACGATGCGGGCGCCGGCGGCGAGCACGCGGGCGAGCTCGGCCTCGGCCTGGGCGGGGTCGGAGAGCGACAGCATCGGGGCGGCGAAGAGGCGGTCCTGGTAGGCGTAGCCCCAGTCGTCCTCGAGCCAGCGGTTGAACGCGCGGAGGCTGGCGTGGAGGGCGTCGACGTCGTGGGCGAGCGCCTCCTCGATGCCGACGCCGAGCGTCGGGAAGAGGAAGCAGCCGTCGAGGCCCTGGGCGTCCATGCGGGCCAGGCGGGCGTCGCGGTCGCGGTACTCGGGCCGGTCGGCGATGCGCTCGAGGTCGCCGAACGCGGCCCGGATGTCGGTCGACGGCTGCTTGCCCCGGAAGTAGAGGTCGAGCGCACCGGGCCGGGCGATGGGGTCGAAGGTCGGGTTGGGGATGAACCGGCAGATCTTCCCGCCGACGAGAAGCCGGTTGCGACCGTCGATGGTGGCCCACTGAGCGCCGCGCTTGCGGAACGCTGGGTCGAGGTAGCGGGTGAATGCGTCGGTGGCCTCGTAGTAGTGGTTGTCGGCGTCGAACGCCGCGAACCCGAGAGCCGACGTGTCGAGCGTGGACGAGTCGGTGACGGCCATGCCGCAATGCTGAAACGTGATTCTAGTTCGTGTCAA
>Ga0111539_10002658_pt1 | contig 23683 bp, 20 predicted proteins | sample RhiMethybrSRZTD1_FD_79667 | JGI IMG/M metagenome (GOLD analysis project Ga0111539, IMG submission 79667) | Populus rhizosphere microbial communities from Tennessee, USA - Rhizosphere MetaG P. TD hybrid SRZTD1 (version 2) (version 2) | ecosystem: Host-associated > Plants > Roots > Rhizosphere >...
AGAACGATGGCGAAAGAGAAGTTCGTACGCAGCAAGCCCCACGTGAACGTGGGGACGATCGGGCACATCGACCACGGCAAGACGACGCTGACGGCGGCGATCGTGAAGGTACAGAGCAAGAAGAACCTGGCCAAGGAGATCAAGTACTCGGACATCGCCAAGGGCGGGATCGTTCGCGACGAGACGAAGACGGTGACGATCGCGGTGAGCCACGTGGAGTACGAGTCGCCGAAGCGGCACTACGCGCACGTGGATTGCCCTGGGCACGCCGATTACATCAAGAACATGATCACCGGGGCGGCGCAGATGGACGGGGCGATCCTGGTGGTGAGCGCGCTGGACAGCGTGATGCCGCAGACGCGGGAGCACGTGCTTTTGGCGCGTCAGGTGGGTTTGAACCACATCGTTGTTTTCTTGAACAAGTGCGACGCGGTGGAAGACGCGGAGATGCTGGACCTGGTGGAGATGGAGGTCCGGGAGCTGCTCAACAAGTACAAGTTCAAGGGCGACGACGCGAAGATCATCCGCGGGGCGGCGCTGCCGGCGCTGCAGGGCGTGGCGCAGTGGGAGAAGACGATCGACGAGCTGCTCGAGGCGCTGGACACGGAGATCCCGGAGCCGGTGCGTGACGTGGACAAGCCGTTTTTGATGGCGGTGGAAGACGTGTTCTCGATCAAGGGCCGCGGGACGGTGGCGACGGGCCGTATCGAGCGCGGCAAGGTGAAGGTGAACGACGAGGTCGAGATCATCGGCTTCGACAAGAGCAGCAAGACCGTCGTCACCGGCGTGGAGATGTTCAGGAAATCGATGGACGAGGGGCAGGCCGGCGACAACGTCGGGTGCCTGTTGCGCGGGATCGAGAAAGAGGGCATCGAGCGCGGTCAGGTGTTGGCGGCGCCGGGGTCGATCAAGCCGCACAAGAAGTTCATGGGCGAGGTCTACGTGCTGAAGAAGGAAGAGGGCGGCCGTCACACGCCGTTCTTCACCAACTATCGGCCGCAGTTCTACATCCGGACGACGGACGTGACCGGCAGCGTGCACCTGCCCGAGGGCGTGAAGATGGTGATGCCGGGGGACAACATCACGGTCGAGGTGGAGCTGATCACCACCGTCGCACTGGAAGAGCAGATGCGGTTCGCGATCCGCGAAGGCGGCAAAACCGTCGGCGCCGGCGTCGTCACCAAGATCATCGAGTAATCGAGTGAAGGGACATCCGGTTGGCCGCAGCCAGTGGTCGAACGCCAGAGAGAACGAACAAAATGCCTGACACGACGAAAATCCGAATCCGCCTCAAGGCGTTCGATCATCAGCTGCTCGACAAGTCGACGACGGACATCGTCGAGACCGCGCGGCGCACCGGTGCCCGGGTTGCCGGGCCGATCCCGCTACCGACGTCGATCCGCCGCTACACGGTGTTGCGTGGGCCGCACGTCGACAAGAAGTCGCGCGAGCAGTTCGAGGTGCGTACCCACAAGCGGCTGATCGACATCCTCGAACCGACCCCCCAGACCCTCGACGCGCTGATGAAGCTCGATTTGTCGGCTGGCGTCGACGTCGAGATCAAGAGCTGAGGAAGAACGATGGCCAAGCTCGACATCTTCAACCTCAAGCGCGAAAAGGTCGGCGAGCTCGATCTCGCCGACGAGGTGTTCGCGACCGAGGTCAAAGAGCACCTGTTCCACGAGGTCGTGACCGCCCAGCTCGCCTCGGCGCGTGCCGGCACGCGCGCTGGCAAGGAGCGCGCCGCGGTGCGCGGCTCGACCAAGAAGATCTACAAGCAGAAAGGCACCGGTCGCGCTCGCCACGGCTCGATCCGCGCGCCGATCTTCGTCGGCGGCGGGCGCGCGCATCCCCCGAAGCCCCAGGACTGGAGCTATCGGCCGCCGCGCCGGGTGCGCATCGGCGCGTTGAAGAGCGCGCTCAGCTTGCTCGTGAAGGAAGGCCGGCTGACCGTGGTCGAGAACATCGACCTCGGCGAGATCAAGACCAAGAAGCTCGCGGGCGTGCTCGAAACCCTGAAGGCGTCGAAGAAGACGCTGGTCGTCGACGACAAGGGCAACGAGAACCTGCGGCTCAGCATCCGCAACCTGAAAAACAGCCTGTTTCTGCCGCCCGAGGGCGTGAACGTGTACGACGTGCTGCGCCACGAGCACCTGGTGCTGTCGAAAGACGCGGCCAAGGTCCTCGAGGCGCGCTGTCTGGAGAGCAAGTCATGACCCCCGGCGAGATCGTACGGCGCCCGGTCGCGCTGACCGAAAAGGCGGCGCGCCTGCGCCAGGGCAACAAGGTGATTTTCGAGGTCGCCATCGACGCCAACAAGCATCAAATCCGCGACGCGGTGGAGAGCTTGTTCGAGGTCAAGGTGGTGGACGTGAATACGCTCGTGCAGCGCGGCAAGGAAAAACGCATGGGCCGTGGCACGGCCAAGCGTCACAATTGGAAGAAGGCAATCGTGACCTTGCGCGAGGGCGACGAAATCCAGTTCTTCGACGAGTCCAAGGAGTGAACGATGGCCCTCCGTGCCTACAAGCCGACCTCGCCCGCGCGGCGTTACTACACCGTCAGTGACTTCAAGGATCTGACGACCGACGAGCCGCTGCGCAAGCTGCTGGAGTCCAAGTCCAGCAGCGGCGCACGCAACAACTACGGCCGCATCACGTCGCGCTTTCGCGGCGGCGGCCACAAGCGCCGCTACCGCGTGATCGACTTCCGGCGCGACAAGATCGGCGTGCCGGCCAAGGTCGCGCACATCGAGTACGATCCGAATCGCTCGGCGCGCATCGCCCGTCTGCACTACGCCGACGGCGAGAAGCGCTACATCCTGTGCCCGGACGGGCTCAAGCAGGGCGAAACCGTGATCAGCAGCCGCCACGCCGACATCCGGCCCGGCAATTCGCTGCCGCTGCGCGACATCCCCGCCGGCACGATGATTCACAACATCGAAATGCGCAAAGGCCGCGGCGGGCAGATGGTGCGCTCCGCGGGTACGGCTGCCCAGCTGATGGCGAAGGACGGCGCCTACGCGCAGGTCAAGCTGCCGAGCGGCGAGGTGCGCAAGGTGCACATCGAATGCCGCGCGACGGTGGGCCAGGTCTCGAACCTCGAGCACCAGAACATCAGCATCGGCAAGGCCGGCCGCAGCCGCTGGCTCGGGCGCCGGCCGCACAACCGCGGCGTCACTCAGAACCCGGTCGACCACCCGATGGGCGGCGGTGAAGGCCGCACCAGCGGCGGGCGCCACCCGTGCTCACCGTGGGGCCAGCTCACCAAGGGCCTCAAGACGCGCAACAACAAGCGCACCAACAACATGATCGTCAAGCACCGCAAGGCAAAGGGCTGATAGATGGCGCGCAGCATCAAGAAGGGCCCGTTCATCGACGGCCACCTGCTCAAGAAGATCGAGGACGCCAACGCGCAGAACTCGAAGAAAGTGATCAAGACCTGGTCACGGCGCTCGACGATCCTGCCGGAATCGGTGGGCCTCACGTTCGCGGTGCACAACGTCCTTAAGTTCGTGGCTGTGGCCGCCACCGAGAACATGGTCGGGCACAAGCTCGGCGAGTTCGCGCCGACCCGCACGTTCCACGGCCACACCGGGGATCGCAAGGCCGCCGCGCCGGCTGGCGGCCCGCCCAAGCCCGCCGCGGCTCCGCCCGGCAAGCGCTGAACGGGCGCGTTCCGCCCGCCGTTGCCGTGGGCTGACCGCGGCTCCAGAGTTACGTTCCGATGCCGAAGCCCGGGCCGGTCAGCGCCAAGCTCGCGATCGTGATGGTCGGTCTTCCCGCCCGCGGGAAGACCTTCGTCGCCCGGAAGATCGCCCGCTACCTGTCGTGGCTCGGCTATCGCACGCGCGTGTTCAACGTCGGCGAGTATCGGCGTGCTCGGGTTGGCGCCAACCAGCCCGCCGAGTTCTTCGACCCGGACAACGCGGCGAGCCGCGACGCCCGGCGCGAGTGCGCGATGGACGCGCTCGACGACATGCTGGCGTTTCTGATGGAAGGCGGCGACGTCGGCATCTACGACGCCGCCAACACCGAACGCAGCCGGCGCGAGCTGGTCCACGAGCGCTGCCGACGCGCCGGCTTTCAGGTCGTGTTCATCGAGTCGATCTGCGAGGACGAGAGCGTCGTCGAGGCGAACGTGCGCGAAACCAAGCTGCGTTCGCCGGACTACATCGGCGCCGATCCGGAGGAAGCGGTGCGCGATTTTCGGCGGCGCATCGCCTACTACGAGAGCACTTACGAGCCGATCTCCGACGACAACCGGAGCTACGTGAAGCTGATCGACGTCGGCCGCCAGGTCGTGGTCAATCGCGTCGAGGGTTACCTGTGCTCGCGGCTCGTGTACTTCTTGATGAATCTGCATCCGTCGCAGCGGCGGATCTGGCTCACCCGCCACGGCGAGAGTCAGTTCAACGTCGAAGGGCGGATCGGCGGCGACGCGGTGCTGACCGAGCGCGGTGTCGCCTACGCCCGCGCGCTGGCCGAGTTCGTGCGCGGGCGCTCGAAGCGCGAGCAGGACGTCGTGGTCTGGACCAGCACCTTGCGGCGCACGGTCGCGACGGCCGAGATGATGGGCCTCGAGCACGTCGCGTGGCGCGCGCTGGACGAGCTCGACGCCGGCATTTGCGACGGGCTCACTTACTTCGAGATCGCTGCGCGCATGAACGACGAGTACCAGGCTCGAGCGCGCGACAAGTTTCGCTATCGATACCCGCGCGGCGAGTCGTATGCCGACGTGATCCTGCGCCTCGAGCCCTTGATCGTCGAGCTCGAGCGCCAGCGTGCGCCGCTCTTGGTGATCGCGCATCAGGCCGTGATCCGCGTGCTTTACGGCTACCTGATGGGACGGCCGCAAGAGGAATGCCCGCACATCCCGGTGCCGCTCCACACGATGATCGAGCTCAAGCCGACCGCCTACGGCTACGTCGAGCAGCGCTCCGAGCTCGAGCCGGAAGGTTTCGACGGCCCGGCGTCGTCCTGAGCGAGCAGCTCGCGAACGACGTCGCGGTCCGAGAACGGCAGCGTGCGGTCGCCGATGATTTGGCCCCGTTCGTGGCCCTTGCCGGCGATCACCACCACGTCGTCTGAACGCGCCCGCTCGAGCGCGCGTTCGATGGCTTTGCGCCGGTCGGGTTCGAGCTCGGCGTAAGCGCGGCCTCCGCGCCGGCATCCGGCCGCCAACGCGTTCGCGATTTCGCCCGGGTCCTCCTGACGCGGATTGTCGGTGGTGATCAGCGCAAAATCGGCGCGTTCACCCACCGCTCGGCCCATCGGCTCGCGTTTGGCTTTGTCGCGGCCGCCGCCGGCGCCGAAGACCACGATCACGCGGGCGCTCCCGCAGAGCCGGCGCGCAGTGTCGCAGGTTCGAGCCAGCGCGTCCGGGGTGTGCGCGTAGTCGATGGCGACCAGCGGGGAGCGATGGACGACCTCGAATCGACCCGAAACGACCGCGCAGCTCGCGATGCCCGCTACGACACAGGAGCCCTCGATGCCCGCTGCCAGCGCCGCGGCCGCGGCCGCCAGCGCATTTTCCGCGAAGATTTCGCCGACCAGCGCGGTGCGCAGGCGGCCGCCCAGTGCCTCGGCCAGCGGAGACGGCTCCAGCGTGACATGAGTTCCCTCCGCCGAAAGCTCGACCTTGCGCGCCTCGAGATCGACCGGCCCGAGCGCGGGCCCGCGCGCCGGGACGCGGTACCAGACGCGGCGCACGTCGTCCGGCGTGGCGCGGCTGATCAGCTGCGCTGCCTCGTCCGCCGCGTTGAGCACGGCCGTCCTGCCCGGCCCGAGGTGAACGAAGAGCTGCGCCTTGCTCGCGAGATAGTGCTCCCACGAAAGATGCGCCTCGAGGTGGTCGTGGGTCAGGTTGGTGAACACGCCCAGATCGAAGCGCCACTTCTTCGCATAGCCGTGGGCCAGCGCCTGGCTCGTGACCTCGACCGCAGCGTGCCGGCAACCGACCTTCGACGCGGCCTCGAAAGCTCGCAGGTAGCCTTGCTCGGTGCGCGGCACGTCGAGCGCAACGCCGTCGAGAGCATACCCGAGCGTGGTCTCTACCAGCACCGAATGGCCTGCGCCGCGCAGCGCTGCGGCGCACAGCTCGGTCGTCGAAGTCTTGCCGTTGGTTCCCGTGACGCCGACGCTGAAGAAGCAGTCGGCCCACGGGAACGGCGGGCGGGTCGGTCGCTGCACCTGGTCTTACGGTTCTACGTAGCTCGGATCGAACAAGCAGGTGTCGAAAGTCTCGTTGCACTTGCCTTTGGTGTTTCGGATCCAGCACTGGATGATGGCTTTGCGCCCGTCCTGCGTGAACGAATCGAGCCCGACGTGGCACTCGGCCTCGCTGAGCTGTTCGCCGGCTCCCGATGCCGCGCAGTCGGACGAGATGTCGGCGCAAGTAATGGTGCCCGCGTCGCCGCCGAGGTCCGTCGTGCCCGTGGTGCAAGCGTGGGGCATCGTTTGGTCCAAGCATTCCTGAGCCGCGTCGCCATGGGCGGTCGTACACGGGTCGCCGCCGTCGGGCGTGATCGTCTTCAGGCAATCAAACAGCGCGGCGAAAACCTCGCTCCGTGCGGAGGTTTTGAAGTACCCGCAGAGCTCCAGCCCCGCCGGAAGGTCGTTACCCGCGTCGCCGCAGGTCGCCAATCCGTAGGGCAGGGTTTCGCACGCCGGATCCCCGCCATCCGTGGGGTCGTCGCCGAGGCACGTTGCCGCGTCGCCCGAGCTTCCGCCGGTACCGGCCGTCCCGCCGGTGCCCGTCCCGCCCGTGCCCGAGGTCCCGGCGCTGCCATCGTCGCCCGCGGTTCCACCTCTGCCGCTCGAGCCGGCCGTGCCGGCGCTTCCGCCTCTACCCGCCGAGCCCGAGGTGCCGCCGCGGCCCGACGCGCCCGAGATTCCCCCGTCGTTCTTGGGGTTATTTTCGACCTCTTCGCTGCCGCATCCGGCGGCAACGGTCGCGCCTGCTGCGAGCAGAGCGGTGATGGTCAGGAACCGTTCGACATCAATGCGCATGAGAAAGCCCTCCAAGCAATTGCCGCCGCGGACACGCCCGTAGTTCGACGTCTTGTTACGTGGTTGTCTTCACCCATCTCCCCTCGCGAGCACCATGCCCGTCCGGAGGCTGGCGCCCCGCCGAGCGCCCAAAGATGGAGAACAGCAAGGGTATCCGACCGCTCGCCTCTGGCCAATACACACGAAGAACCTGTTCGTTTGTTCCCCATTTGCTTCCGGGTCGCCGCAACCCGCAACCCGTTCCCGCAACCGGAGGTTGTCACTCGAGCGGCTTGCGCCGCTCAAAACAGCAGCTTTTTGCCGTGCCTCGGCCGGGCACGCCGATTGCGAAGGCGCGCGACCCGAGAACGCTGCCGGCATCTCGGCAGTCGAGGAGGAACGGGTCCATGCAAAAAAAACATCTGTTTGGCGGAGCGCTCTTGGTCCTGATGGTCGCGGCTTGCGGAGGTCCGATAGACGAGGGGGACCTGACGACGGAGGAAGTCGGACAAGACCCGGGGTCGTCCGAGGACGTCGCCGAAACCAGTCAAGCGCTCGGTCCACCAGGATGCGTCACCATTCGGCGCTTTTGGAGAGGAGCCTGTTTGCAGGGGAACTGGGAAGTCTACAACGGCTGCTTGGGCGACTACACAGTGCGCGTGGACATCATCAATTTTCCGGACACCAGTTGCAGACAGATTCGCCACGGGAGTTCGCTGGTGCTCACGTCGGGGTGCCCACCGGCCGCCAATCCGCTCAGCATTCGTGGCCTCAAGTTGTGCTGACGTAGTTCGTCGGTCGCCGCCCCAACCGGAGCTTGGCACTCGCCTTGCTATGAAGCGAGGTGCTTGCTTCAATTCTTCGGGGATTGGCCGCCGGCGGGGCGGCTGGCCCTGACGGTGCTGTCAGGGTTCACGTTGTTCGGATGTGGTGGGCGAAGCTGCCCGGTCGTCCGCGTGCCGCGTGCACACGTGGCAAGGATGGTCGATCAGTATACGACCCGGCGACAAGCCGTCGTCGACGCTCAGGGGCGCTTGGACGTAGACCCCGAGCGCGAACCTTTGCTGGCCGTTTCGCAGCGCGGTGCCGGTCCCCGGCAGTTTCCCTCGGAAGCGCCGCTCGGCACCGTCCGCCGTGAAGGAGAGCGGCTCGATTTCAGCGGCTATCGGATCGGGCTCGACCAGATTGACGAGGCCAGGCTGGTTTTCGGATCCGAAAGCACCGAAGAAGGCTTTGTACGCTGGGCCGAAGAGGACATCGGCTGCCGGCAGGAGCTCGTGTTGAAGCTGCCGGAGCGCGACGAATCGTCCGAGAGTCCGCGCATCGCCCTGACCGCACGCAAGGCGTTCAATCGGCGTCACTATTTCGGCGTCCAGCTCGGCGGCACGGGCGTGATTCAGTGGGCGTATCGCGTGCGCGCAGTCGACCGCTTGCACGTCGATCTCGGTTTCTTCGGTTTGAACGGCTTTTTCGACGGGAGCGCCGGCCTCCTGTACGACGTCTGGCTGGGCTCGCGCACCGCGCTGTACTTCGGCGCAGGCGGTGGTGCAGCCGGAGGCGTTGGCGAGGGCGATCCCTGTGAGGAAGGCACGGAGTGCACCGACTCGACCATCCTGACATTCGGCTATCTGCGGGCGGGCTTCGCAGTGCGTACAGGCGCCCACCACCGCGACGTGCTCGGGTTCGATGTCGGACTGTGGCGCGGCACCAAGACCGAAAGCGGCCCCAGCGTGGAGTATCGGAGCAACTTTACCTGGCCGATGGCGGGGTTTTCGTACCACTACGCGCTCTAGCGAACGGCTCATGCGAAAGCTTCTGTTTGCCTTTTCGATCGCTCTCACTGGGTGCGCTAGCTCGTTCAAGTACGTTCCACGGGTGTACCCCGCGGGCACGCGATGGGAAGTGGGAGGCGTCGAGGTCCTCTTGCGCGACGAGCGTCAAAACGTCAGGGCCTTTCCGCCGCCCACCGCCGCCAGTCCCGAATTCGCCGACGTTCGATTGCCGCCGAGCTTTCGGGACAACGTGGAGTTTCGCGTCAAGGATCTCGCGACGGGATCGGGACCGCCCGTCAAGGTCGAGATCGAGGTGGTGAAGGTGCGGGCCGGATGGGAAAGGACGTGGAGTTCCAAAAACGAGAGAGCGACCGTCGAGCTCTGGTTTCGCGTGTTCGGTCGCGACGGACGACTTCTGATCGAAAGCGGGGAGTCGGGCAGTCGCGAGTTCAGGTCGACCGACCCTAGCGATCAGGAACTGAGAGCGGTCTTGCTTGCCGCGTGCGGCGACGCGGTCGACGCCTTCTTGACCAGCACCCAGGCATCGCGTGCCGTGAACGCTTCACGGTGAGGTCTGGAGGCTCTAACCGTTCAGCTGGGGCGGCGCTGCGGCCAGTGAGAGCACCCGCTCGACCAGCTCTTCTCCGACGAACGGCTTCGAGAGAAAATCATCCACGGTCTCGAGGGAAACTCCGGTTTCCGCCGGCGTGTAGCCCGAGCACAGGAGTATGCGCCCCCGATGCAGCTCGCGAAAACCCTCGATCAACTGGCGCACCGGAAGCCCCGGCATCAAACAGTCCGTGCAGAGCACGTGAATCCGTTCCTTTTGCCGGCGCGCCACCAGTAGTCCGCTCGCGGCGTCGCGCGCTTCGAGCACCGTGAACTCGGCGCGCAACAGGCTCCTCGACAGCGCGGTGAGCACCTGCGGATCGTCGTCGACCAAGAGCACCGAGATTCCCTTGCCGGAACGCCCTTCTGCGCTCGGGACCGCGAGCGTGTCGCTGCTTTCCGCGACCGGCCAGAGCAGCGACACGATCGTGCCCTTGCCGAGCTCGCTTTCGACCGTGACGCGGCCGCCGTGCGCTTCCATCACGTCGCGCACCGAAGCCAGCCCGAGCCCGGTGCCGCCGGCTTCCTTCGTGGTGAAGAAAGGCTCGAACAGCCGCTGTTTCACCTCGTCGCTCATTCCGGTTCCGGTGTCTTCGACGTCGATCGCAATCAGCTTCGAGCCCGACTCGTCGCGCTCCGCGGCCGTCGCGCGGCGCACGCGCAATGTCAAACGCCCGCCGTCGCGCATCGCGTCGCGGCCGTTCAGCACCAGGTTCGTGAGCACCCGCAAGAGCTCGCCTTCGTCTGCCATCACGTCGGCGTCGATCTGGATGTCAGTGTCGAGTGCGATGTTCAAAGGAAGCACGCGGCTCAACATGATCTCGGCCTTGGCAATCACCGGGCTCAGCTCGAGCTGCACGGTACGGCGCGGCGTCAGGGGCCCGAAGGCGCGGAGTCCGCGCGACGTCGCGGTGGCCTGGTCCGCGGCCTGGCGCAAGGTCGTGATCGCGGCGGTCGCGCTCGCGGGCAGATCCGCGTTTTGCTTCAGCTCGTCGAGAGCGGACCAGATCACAAGCAGCGCATTGTTGAAATCGTGCGCCATGCTGCCGGCGAGACGGCCCAGTAGCTCGAGCTCGCGGGCCTTGTTGAATGCCGCTTCGCGCCGCTCGAGGTCGCTGCGAAACCGCTCTTTTTCGAGCTGTTCGCGCTGCACGATCTCGAGCGAGCGAGCCTTCAGCAGTAGGAGCTCCTGGGAGCGCCTCAACAGGTACGAGATTCCCGCCACACTCGTCGCCGAGAGCAGGACGAAAATCCCGAGCACTCGCACCAGATTGGCGGGTCGCGTGCTGTCGACGATCTCGGCCCAGTCCGGCATGCGCACCAGGATGCCCGCACGTTGAGCGAGCGAAAGCACCACCAACGTGGCGGCCACGGCGGCGACCGTCGACAAGCCGGTAGCTTGGCCGAAAAGAAGGGTCGCCGACACGACGACGGTTCCGTAGCCAACGAACGAATTGGGATTGAAACCGCTGACCGCGATGCTGACGGAACAGCCGAGGTAGATCGCCCCGAGCAGCGTCCAGGCGCGGACCGCGAAGGGCAGACGTTTCGCGACTGCGACGATGCCGAGCACGAGCGCGAGCACGACCATCGCCTGCGTCATGCGGGGTGCGCCGTGCGGCATCGCCGAGAACCATACCGCCGCGAAGGCAACCGCCGAGAAACCCACCCAAAGCAGCCCCTGAAGCGTGCGCGCGCGCCAGCATTGCTGTTCGGCGTCGATCTCGTGCGCGGGCGCGGATGAGCTCGCTCGCGCTTTGCTGTCCCCTTGGTCTGGCTCCATCAGCGCTCGGGTTCGAGCTTCAATGGGCCAACCAGGCGCGTCCAGCGCTTTCTAAACGACGCGAAAGCGGAGGCGGAGGCGCGCGGCTGTGGCGGGTTTGCCTCCGGCGGCCGCCAGAGTCACCGAGTTACGTGGCTTAGAGAAAAATTGCGGCGGCGCGCTCCCTGCATGACGCGGGACATGATTCCGATTGGTGACGAGAATCCCACACTTCGGAGACCCGTCGTCACGTACGCGCTCCTGGCTTCACTGTTCGCCGTGTGGCTCTTCGTGCAACGCGCTGGTTTCGAGCCGCGAACGCTCGCTGAAACGGTCTGCAATCTGGGCCTCGTGCCGGGAGAGCTGACGGGCAGGGCGCCCGTCGGAAGAGCGGTGCCGATCGGACCGGGGCTAGCGTGCGTGGTCGACCGCGATCCGATCAACCTGGTGACGCCGCTGACTTCGATGTTCCTTCACGGAGGCTGGGGGCACCTGCTCGGGAACGCGCTCTTCCTCTGGGTCTTCGGCAACAACGTCGAGGACAGCATGGGCCGCATGCGATTTCTGATCTTCTACATCTTGTGCGGGCTGGCAGCGGCGGCGGCCCAAGTTCTGGTCAGCCCCGCTTCACCGGTCCCCATGGTCGGCGCCTCCGGGGCAATCTCGGGTGTGCTCGGTGGCTATCTCTTGCTCTACCCGCGAGTGCGCGTGAAGGTGCTGCTCTTGCTTTTCGTCATCATCACGATCGTCCGGGTGCCGGCCTATCTCGTGCTCTTGCTCTGGATCGCCTATCAGGTCGTGCTCGGGTTGCCGCAGTTGACGATGCTGGACTCCGACGTATCGGCGGGAGTCGCGGTCTGGGCGCACGTGGGAGGCTTCGTCGCGGGACTCTTGCTCGTGAAGCTGTTTGCGCAAAAAGACCTCGTCGCGCGGCATCGCGCTGCGCTGGCGCGTTACTACCCCTCGTGGTCCCACTAGCGGGTCACGGCTCGGCTACGACCAGGCCGTGTTCGGTTTCGGGATCCGGCTCGGCGATCGTGACGCTCCACCACGGACCTGGCGAGCGTCCGAAGCTGGCCGCCCAGTACCATGCGGAAACGTCGGTCCAGGTGGCGCCCGCGGCGTCGTACATCCGTTCGCTCACTCGCACGGCTTCGTTTCCGCGTCGCGCCGTGAAACAACCGTAGCGCTGGCCGTCCTCGCGGAGGCAAGAGCGCTCGTGAGACGTATCGTAGCCGCTGGCACGATAACAATGCCTGGCCGGGTGCAGCCTTCGCGTCGGCGCGGTCAAGAAACGAAAGACGTAGCGCGTCGAACCGCTGCGAAAGTGCGCGACCTTGCCCGGGAAGCGCCGGTAAAACTCGGCAAGCTCGGGTGGCGCCGGCTCTTCGGTCAAGCACCGGCCCTCGTAGACGGTGGGCCAGCCGCCGAAGGCCTGGAGGTTCGGCTGGGAGGGAGCGCCTTCGGGCACGAACGTCGCCGTCAGGGCGAGCGCGCACGCTACGGCGAAGAGTGAGCGGTGCGCCGCCACGGATGGTGCAGGAGGCTCCGGGAGCGGTTCGAAACGCGCGGCACGGATCCAGATTGCCGATACGGCGGCGACGACCAGCGCAAAAATCAAGACGCCGATTCCGTCGTGGGCGTCGCTCGGGAGCTCGAGCAGGCCGGACTCCGAGAAAAACAGCGCTGCCGTTCGCCAGCCGTTTCCGGCGATCAGGAGCAGCAGCGCCGCCGTCACGCAAAGCAGCGATCGCTTCCAGCGGAGCGGGAGAATGCAGCCGAGCACGCTTGCCGTGTAAGCGCCGGCCCAGAGCATTTTGAGACCGCTGCACGCCGGGTCGACCGCGACCTCGCGACCGTCCGCGGCGAGCACGACTCCGAGCCGTTCGACGCTGACGCCGGCGAGCCCGAGGAGCCCTTTCGCGAGCTCCGCCGAGACCAGCCGCAGCGGGTAGCTCGTGTAAAACTCGAGCGATGCCATGAGCGGAATGCTCAGCCAGCACAGGCCGAGCACGCCGGCATGGAGCCTGGTCCCGTACCAGTATTGCGAGAGCGTCAGCGCGAGGCTCGAGAGCCCGAGTATCGCGCGCGGCAGCGGAGTCAGAAACGGGAAGGACACCGCGTACACGACGAGCGCGAGGCCGGGCAGGAGCCAATCGACGGCGGCGGTTCGGCGAGCGCGATGGATCGCGATCCCCGCGAGAGTGACCAGCGCGAGAAGGCTCCACGGTTCATCGGAGCCGTCGCGGCTGCGGAGCGCGGCCCAGTGGAGCACCGGCCACAAGCAGCCGAGCTGCGCCAACAAGCCGAAGAGCGGCGAGCTCAGGCGCACGCGGTCTCGCTTTTCTTGAGCCGCCGTGCGGCGACTAGCGTGAAAACCAGGAAGGCGACTGCGCAACCGATGAGCACCCAGAACGCGGGCTCCGGGACACTAGGTACGTTCTCGGCGGTGGGCGGCACGAGCCCCGCGTCGGCATACTGCTGGGCGGTCTCGAGCACGACCGCGCCGCTCACCGTCGTGACGAGCTTGTACGCGCTCGCGAGCTTCAGCGCTTGTTCGCGGTTTCGACCGAGCGCGAGCCGCTCGACTTCCTCGTAGGCCCAGAGCCGCGCCAGGTGATCGGACGTCTTTAGCGACGGCGCTCCGGCGGCGGAACGAGGCTCGCTCTGTCGGATCGCGCGATAGCGCACGGCGCCCGACCATTCCTTGAACTGACGGCGCAGCGTCGCGTCGAGCTCTCCTCGGCGCGTCAGAGTCGTGAAGCCCGGCGCGCCTTCGAGCTCCTCGACTGCCCGATTGCGTCCGAGCGAAGTCTGGAGCTCGAACAAGCTCACGCGTCCGCCTGCTCGTTCGAGTACCTGACGCACGCGTTCCGGATGCTCGAAAAGGTACGGTTGCGGCCCGTGGAGCCACAGGATCGCCGTTTTCTCGTCCGGGTTCGACCGCTCGACGGCCTGCACCAGAGCGGGCACGTTGTCGGCTCCCCCCTCGAAGCTCAGCTTCGAAAGCGCGGCGTCGAGGTCTTTCAAGAGCGCCGCATCCACGCGACGGCGGGAGCAGAGCTCGATCGCGGCGCTGTCGCCCGCGGCCAGTACCGACAGCTCGGTGCCCGGCGCGAGATCCGCGAGCGCCGCGCGCAGAGCCGCGGTTACCTGCTCTTGCCGGAGCGAGGTGTCGAGAACGATGCTCAATCGCCCGAGAGCGCTTTCCCGGTAAGTCTCGACCCGCTGCGTGACCACCTGCAGCGCATCGGTCGGATCGATAGACCAGGCTTCGGCGCTCGCTCCATTGCGTTCGAACCTCAGGAGGGAACGGCCCGGCTCGAGCGCGGCCAGCGGCATGTTCTGGTCGAGGGAAAATCCGCCCGCGGCCGGGCGAGCGCGCACTCCGTCGAGCTGAAAAGGTTGCTTGGCTTCGACCCAGAGTCGATGCGCGGCCCCCATCGAGAAATTGCGCTGGATCATGCTCGGCAACGCGAGCCAAGCAACGTTCGGATCTTCGATCGCGAGCGGAGCAGTGATCCCGACCAGAATCTTCATCTCACCATGGGGCGGCACGGGGAAACAGCGGAGCTGCGCGCGACCGCGCCCCGTGGACGTCACGAGCAGGGGATCCTTGCGCCGGCTGACCACGCGTTCGTACGCCTCGCGCGCCTGGGCGCGGCTGGCAAAGGCGGCTTCGCGCGGCTCGCCGTCGATCCAGAGCGTGGCGCGGGAGATCACCGCGTCCTTCGGTAGCTCGAGCTCGGCCGTCGCCTCCTGTTGCCAGCTCGCGTCGTTGTGGAAGACGAGTGTCCACTCCGTGTATGCGACCGCTGCACGAGCATCGACCGTGGCGTCGAAGCGCGACGACACCAGCTTCACGTTCGACTTTCGATCGGGTCCGCTCGGATCTTCGGCCACGGTGTCGAAGCCGCGGCTCCGAAAAGGCGCCTCGCCGTCGAAATCGCGGGTCCTGCACACCTGTCCGGTCACGCGATAGAAAACTTCGGCGGCGTCTTCCGCCGAAACCGGTTCGCCGAACACGAAGCCCAAGGTCAACGGCGAGTTCGAGCGCCGTCCGATGTTTTGAGCACAGGTGGCGAGCAAGTTGTCCGTCGCAGCGAAGCGTCGCAAAAACTCACGGCCCCGTTGCGCCGTTTGCGCGTCGGGATCGGTGGCCAGGCGTAGGCCATATTGTGTCAAGAGCGGTGGCAACGCCGCGACGCCGAACAATGCAGCTGCGGCCAGGGCGCCGGCCAATCTCGGTGCGAACCTGGGCGCCGGATCGAACAGCGTGCGCCCGGTGATCAAATGTCGCGCCATGAGCGTCGCCGCCAGCGCGAACGCCGGGGACAGCGGCAAGAACCCGAGACCCAAGTACAAGATCGCGAGCAGTGCGATCGGCATGATCGGCAAAAAGACGAGTGCGTAGACCAGCGTGATGATCAGCGCGGCTCCGTTCAGCGCGCGCTGGGTCCATGGGAACCGGAGCGCCGCCCGTGACAGGGCGACCGCGTTGGCTAGCGGCACGAGAGCGACGAGGAAGGCGTGCACTGCAGTCGGCACCGGATCGAACAGGACTTCCTTGCACCAGCCCGCGCCAAGCTCGATCGTGAGCACGGCGATTGGAAGAAAGACACCAAGCATCCCGACGAACCAGCGCTTCCAGCGGCGTTCGACGGCCTTGGGAAGATCGTTGGCAAGAGTTCGGTAAGGCCCCTGTGCGGTGGATGTGTTCGCTGAATCGCTCATTTGCACCCTCTGCTCGGCAGGACAAGTGAGCAGTACGAACGAAAATACTGCGAGATTCACGCTTTCCCGGAAGCTGCACGGACTTCTCATCCCGCGTGCACCGATTCTGCACATTCGGGGTCCGCTGTCCGATCGACTCGCACTCTTGTCAGATGAGCTCGTAGCGATTGAAAGCGTTTGTGAGCGCACGATCGACGCGCTAGTTCGGTGGGTATGCGCGATCGACGAACGCAGGCGTCGCTCTTCATCGTTGTTGCGTTGCTGGCGATCGGCGCATGCAGTGAAGACGACGGCGCGAGCAATTCGGCGCCGAGCGCTGGCGGCACTGCCGCGAGCGCGGGCAGCGCGGGGGTCGGCGGAACGCTCGGTTCTGGCGGGAGCAGCGGTGGTGCTGATGGCGTCGGTGGCACCGGCGGATCGGCTGCAGGCAAGGGTGGAACTTCCGGCAGTATCGACGCAGCGGCAGGCAGCGGCAGCGCCGGCAGCCTCGACGGCAGCGCCGGAACGTCAGGTGTTGGCGGTAGCGGCGGTGCCGGCGCATTCACCGGCACGGCAGCGCGTCCGTTGCTGCCCGACTCGCAGGCAACAGACTTCACGATCCTGGAGTACCTCGCGCGAGGCGGGCGCGTGACGGCTCCGGTGACGGACGACTGGGATCCGACTGGCGGCGTTGGGGATGTCGCGGGTTTCACCCCCACGTACACGGTGGCAGCCACGGGCGGCACGCACACGACCGTGCAAGCCGCGATCGACGCCGCCGTCGCGGCGGGTGGTACCACGCGCCGCTATATTCTGGTCGCTCCGGGCGAGCATCGCGAAGTGGTCTGCGTACCGGGAACCGCGCCGCCGATCACGCTGTACGGTTCGAGCGCCGATGCCGCTGCCACGGTGATCGTTTTCGACAACTACAGCGGTAAGGCGAAGCCGGTGGGCCAGCCCGCGAACCCGTGCAACCCGAGCACGAGCAGCGGCACTTACGGCACGAGCGGCAGCGCGACGTTCGCGGCCTACGCCAACGAGTTTCAGGCGAAGAACATCACGTTTTCCAACAACACGAACGAGTCGGCGATAACGGGGAGCTTGCAGGCCGTGGCGTTGATGACCCAGGCCGACAAGCTCGTGTTCGAGAACGTTCGCGTGCTCGGAAACCAGGACACGCTTTACGTGAAGTCACCGAGCGTCGACATGATCTCTCGCGCGTACTTCAAGAGCTCCTACGTCGAAGGGGACGTCGATTTCGTCTTCGGGCGCGGGACCTTCGTGCTCGACGGCTGCGAAATCAAGTATCTGACGGCGCGCCAGGGCACGAAGGGCGGCAATCCACTCGCTCCGAGCACGGACGCGCGCAACCCGTATGGGATTCTGGTGATCAACAGCACCTTCACGGCCGAAGCCGGGACGGCGGCGGGCAGCATCCAGCTCGGCCGGGCCTGGGACGAGAGCCAGACGGACCTCGCGACCTACACCCGGAACGTCGCGACCGGGATTTACCCGAACGGGCAAGCGCTGGTGCGTGAATCGACGCTCGGCGCGCACATCGCGGCGGCGCCTTGGCGAGCCGCGGCGACGACGAATCGTCCCTTCAATTCGCAACCGGGCACGGTGCCGGCGAATCGTCTCTATGAATTTGCGAACACCGGTCCGGGCAGCGCCAAGTAAGCCGTCAGTTGGTGGAGGCGGCGGCGGCGATGGGGAACGGAGAGAAGCCGAAGACCGAGAGATCGAACCGAGCGTCGGTTTGGTTCACCACGAAACCTTGGAGGCTCACGCCGCCTGGATCGGCACCGCTGACCGTGAGAACCGCGTATCCCGTCTTGAGCGCCGGCGCGCCTCCGTGCGGATCGAGCCGCTCGACCAGGCTGAACGTTTTCTTGCGCTCGGTGCTGCCGAAATTCATGCCGCAAGGGTTACAAACCTGCTGTCCGTCCGTGCCTGTCATCACGCCGCCCGTGGCGTTGAACAAGTAGACGTTGACCGTCGCGCCGCCTCCGCCGGTCGAGCCGGCTTGGCCGCCGGTGTAGACGATGTTGACAACCGTGTCGAAGGTGAATTCCACGTCGGTGGTCAGCCCCGCGACTTCCAGCACGTGGGGAAGGACGAACGTCCTTCTCGCCTGCGCGCTGGTGATCGTCTGCGCGCGGTCGAAGCTCGGCGTGATCGCGTAGGTCATGAAGCCCGGGATCAAAACCTGGTTCGCGTTCTGAAACGTCACGGCGGCGGCGCTTCCCGTTACCTTCGTGATCGAGTAAATGTCGGCGCTCCCCGGCCGCGGAAGGCCGCCCTTGCTCGTCGTAAACGTCGTGAGCGCGCCGAGGTCGGAGGACTTCACGCCCTGATCGAGGCTCGCGGTGCACGGATTGCAGATCTCGACCGCGGTCGGAGACAAGAGCGGCGCGTTGGTCTTGGCGTCGTAGAGGTAGTACTCGATGCTGCCGGTATCGCCCGGGATCCCCGCCACACCCGCGAAGCTGGTCGTCTCGAGCGCTGGTAGACCGAAGTTCGTCAGATGGGGCTGCACCAGGTACATGGGTTCGGTGATGGACGCCGCGCGAAGCCGCTCGAGCGGCAGCGGGGTCGTGGTCGCACCGGGCGGGCCGGGCGGGACCGACTGCACCTCGGCGATCCCCGCCACCGAGCCGGACGCGCCCGTCACGTCGATGACGGTGAAGATGCGTGCCGCGCTCGGCGCACCCGCGGACGCGAGCAAGCTCGTCATGTCGAAAGTGTGCGTGCGCGCCGTACCGTCGAGCGTTGCCTCGCACCCGGCGCCGCAGACTGGGCCGCCACTACCTTGTAGCGGCAGGCCGTCTGCTCCGAAGAGCTGGAGCTTCACCGTCGCCGGCGCGATCGCGGGTGCGCCGGCCAGTCCTCCGACGTTCGCGAAGTGGAAGCGGCTCGAAAGTGCCACCGGGCCTGTAGCGCTCTGCTGCTGCATCGCAGCGGTTACGTAGCGACTGGCAGGGGCTTGCATGCTCACGATCTGGAGCGGTTCCTGCACCACGTCCCCGACAGTGGTGCTGAGCGAGGTTTCCTTGTGCCCGAGGACTGCGACCGCGTCGGGATTTACGCTGTCGATCACGATCACACCGAAGCCGGTCGACGTCGCTGATGCCGACGCGAAGCCCCCCGCGGCGTCGATCTTGTCCTCGATGCGCAGCTCGGCCGCACGCGAGGCCGCGCTCACCGTGTAGCTGCAAGGGTTGCAGACCGCGCCGCCAGTTGCCGAACTGAGCGGCTGCCCGTCGTTCCCGTAGAGGTACACGTCGACCTGGGCATTCGACGTATCGGCGAGGCCGCCGATGCCGCCCGTGTAGAAGAACTTGAGCCAGGTGTCGGAGTTGCCGGACGCCTCGCTGACGAGACCGTTCTTCTCGCTGAACGTCGGGATCGTCAGCCGCACGCTGGTGCGAGTGCCGGCATCGCCGGCGCTGCCGCCGGAACCGCCCGCCGCATCCGCGGTCCCGCCGGTGCCAGAGGCTCCCGCCGTTCCTCCGCTTGCTCCGCCGCTGCCCGCCGCCGCATCTTCGCCCGCGCTTCCGCTGCCACCGCCGGAGCCGGCGTTGCCACTAGCTCCGCCGCTTGCTGCTCCGCTCGAGCCACCGGTCGCAGAAGTACCGGCTGAACCTCCCCGGCCGCTCCCGCCAGTGCCGGCCGACGCATCCGGCGTCCCGCCCGGCGGCTTCGATTCGTCATCGCCAGCGCACGCATACACGCTCAAGATCACGACGGACGAGAGCACACCCGTTCGAAGACACCTTCTCATAAACGCACAAGGCTACCACCTCGAACATGCGGGCGTCTACCGGGATAGGCTCAGCGCTCGTACGCGGGCGTGCCGGCGCGCCGCGAACGATCCTCGGTTTGAAGCTCGATGAAGCGCAGGATGTCGTCGTGCCTCACGATTCCGCGGATAGCGCCGTTCTCCAGGACCAGCGCCAGCTTGCCGTCGTTCTCGCTCCGCAGCATGCGTCGCAGCACGTCGTAGGCGTCTTCGTTCACGTCCACCGCGGGCAGCATCTGGAGCGGCGTCGCGATCTCGCGCAGCGGGGTAGTCTCCCACCTGGCGCGGTCGATGCGGCGGACGTCTCCGGTGCGGGCCAGCGCGATCGGCCGACCGTCGGCAACCAGTAGGAACTCCTGCTGGCCGGTGCGCATGATCTCGTCGACGAGCGCGCTGACCGGCAGTTCTACGTCGAGCGCGGCCGGAAGCTCACGGCGCATCAAGCGAGCGATCGGGACGTCCTTCAGCATGCCCTTGATCAGTTGCTGCCGGTAGCTCATAGAAGCCGCATTGCTCAAGAACCAGCCGATGAAAGCCAGCCACAAGCCGCCCACCAGCCCGGCGCCGAAGAACGGAACCCGGAGCCCGAACGCCATGGCAAACCCGGTGACGATCAGCAGCCACCCGAACGTCTGACCCACGCGTGACGACCAGCGCGTGGACTTCGCCTGATCGCCGGTCGCGGCCCACAGCCCTGCGTGCAGCACCCGACCGCCGTCCAGAGGAAACGCGGGGATCAGGTTGAAGATCCCGATGATCACGTTGACGGGACCGAGCCAGGTCAACAGGGTGGCGAGCGGGCCCATGTGCTGCACCGCGAGCATGGGATCGACGGTCGGATCGATGGCGCGATCCATGGAAGCGGCGGCCAGCAGACCTCCCATCATCGAAAATCCGAAGCCGAGGGCGATGCTGACGAGCGGCCCGGCGATCGCCATCAACGCCTCGATCTTCGGCGACGAAGGCTCTTCCTCGATATCGGCAAGGCCGCCGAGCAAGAAGAGCGTGATTCGGCGTACGGGAATCGCGTACGCCCTGGCGACCAGGGCGTGCGCCAGCTCGTGCGCGAGCACCGATAGGAAAAACAGCACGGCTGCCAAGAACGCCACGCCCCATGTCAGCGCGGGGTACCAATCCGGATGCCAGGATGGAAACACGCCGGCGGCCAGATTGAATACCACGAGCAGGAAGATAACGATCAGACTCCAGTCGACGGCGATCCGGATGCCGAATATCCGACCCAGATTGATTCCATGCGACAGCATGCGAGGCCTCGTTTGCAGAACGTGCGGAGTGCACACTTCGTACCGCACACGGGCGCCCAACCGTCCGGGTCACGGCATTCGTTTTGGCGCGCTCGCCAGATGTGGCTACGCAGGCTTTATCTCGTGTGCCGCCACGAAGTTCTCGGCCTGCACTCGAGCTTCGACCTGCGCGTCTGCGTCCACGGCGAAGTTGCGCTCGAATTCAACGGCCGTCAGGTGACGGACATCTCCAGTGACGGCGACTCGATCGCCTCGCTTGAGCGCCGGCGCCGGTTGTGGCGTTACGACGAGCACGTTGCCGCGATTGGTGTGGAGCTCGACGATGCTCGGCTCGTAGACTTGCTTGATGGTGCCGGTCAGGCTGACGGTTTGCCCGACGGCGGCGGGATCGGCCTTGATGTCGGGGCCGCGCTTGCAGGAGGAAAGCCCGAGCGCCAGCGCCAGGGCGCAATATGCGATGAATCTCATGGGACTCCTTTCGACTGGTCGAGAAGCGAAGTCCGTGCCGGATGGCTAATTCGTCGAAGCGGGTGGCACCAGCTCTTCGCGCGTTACGGTGTGACCGTGCGCGCTGGCCTTGCCGTTCTCGATTAGCGACTTGAGGCGCAGCATATCGTCGTCGAGCGCGCGCTTGGGGTCCGCACCGAACAGTCGTGAAACAGCGTGGCCAATCGCGCCAGCCGGCGGGTTGTAGGAAAGCCGCACGCTCGTCAGCGTGCGCCCCTTGTCGTCGGGCTCGAAGCGGATCGTGCCGGCGCTCCGAACCGTCGAGTTAAGCGTGCTGCGCCAGGCGATGAGCCGATCCTTCTCCACCAGAGTCAGCTCGACGTCCCAGGTGACCGGAATGCCGGCGGGGCCTCGCGCGACCCAATGTGAGCGCGCGCCATCCATCTCCACCACCGACTCGAGGTGGGACATGAAGCGCGGCAGGTTTCGTAGGTTGCGAACGAAGCCGAAGACGCGATCCGGCTGAGCAGCAATCCAGATCGCCTTTTCGACGTCGATCGCTCTGTAGCCGGCACCGACGCCGAACAGCCGCTTCATCGGCAAATTGGTCAGCGCTCGGGCGAGCAGCAAAGAGCCTGCCCCGCCCAGGATCAGACGGCCCGGCCCCGATTGGGCGAGCCCGCCGACCAGGAGCGCTCCACCCGCGGCTCCGGTCATCAGGCGTATCGCGGGTGCCCAGCTCTCTTGAAATAGCTCTGGCCGGCGATTTCGGTGTGCGTCCCCCTGCAAACCGGGAACGTGTTCGGCCGGCTCGTGCCGCTCGAGGTGGTCGACCACGCGGCGAACGCCGGACACGTGCCGCGCGCCACGAATCAAGCGGCTCGCCTCGCCTTCGAGGATCGGGCCCGCCAGCGTGACAACAGCGTCACGTGCAGTGACGGTGACGGCGTGCGGATGCGACACCATGGTGCCGAGACGAGAGCGAACCCGTTCAACGAGGATCTCGTCGGGCACAGGCTCGCTGCGGTCGCGCAAGGCGACCGATCGCGCCGAGCACAGGAGGCCCCGGCCACGGTTTTCGAGATCCGCGGCGGTTTTATGTGCAGCACGCCGGGTCAGGTGAGCCACGTGAGTGGCCTTCTCGCTCAAGCGAGCCCGTCGCCGGCGGCCACTCTCGGGGTCCAGCAGATAGATGAGTCCGCTGCCCAGAGCGAGAGCCCCGGCGAATCGCCGAAAGCCCAAACCTGTTCCAACGGACATCGAGCGGAGGGGATTGTCCATGACAACCCCGAAGCAAACCCGATGCCGCTCGACGCTTCTGCGGGGACGAGCTCAGAGACGGTATGCGCGTGATGAGCCCTGCCAGGATGCGCGAGGACTCGGGATTAGCGCGCGCCCACGCGACCTCACCAGTTCTTCGTTTGCGACTGCCAGATCCCAGTGAAGAACTGGCCGCTCGGGCCGGTGAACATGGCCTTGCGCTCGGTCTCGCAGGCGAGGTGCCAGCGCAGCCAGGCCACCATGCCGGGCAACGCGGAGCGCGCCGCTCCGACGTGATCGATGCCCTTGAGCTCGGAGAAGAACGTCGGCTGGGTTCCAACCCGCTCGAAGTCCCGCTGGCAGTTCGACAGTGCAATGTCCGTCTCGCCGCAGATGTATGCCGTCGGCGTCTTCACTTTGGACGAACCCGCGCCGTCCATCGAGCCGCCCGCGATGTGAATCGTGGTCGTGAGCCGCGTCTCCGTCGCCTCTTGATTGAAGGTGCCGACGGAACCCAGCGAGTGCCCGCCCATCGCCACCTTGTTCACGTTCAGCTTCCCAAAGTAGACGCTGCCCTGGGCACTGTTCTGCGCGATGATCCAGTCGAGGGACGCCTTGAGCAGGGCTGCGCTCACCGACGAGCTGTTCGGCGAAATCGCGACGAAGCCATGCGACGCAATGCGCGTCAGGTGATCCACATATCGCGAGGGAAGTGCGGTTGCACCGGTGCCCCACACGAAGATCGGGTGCTTGACGCCGTCTTTGCCGAGGTCGGTGGGCCGAAATACCCAGCTGTTGGCGCCGGCCATCTGATCGACGGTGACGGCGTAGGGGCCGGCCATGTCGACCGAAGTGACGGGAGGTAAGAAGCAATCACCGCCTCCGCCGCCTGTCCCGCCAGCGCCGGTGCCCGCAGAGCCCCCGGACCCCGCAACTCCGCTGCTTCCGCCCGATCCGCCCTGACCGCCCGCTCCGCCGGGTCCTGCGCCCGCGTCACCACCAGCGCCACCCGAAGCGCCGTCGCCGCCAGCTCCGGTTCCTCCGCTGCTGCCGCCGTTGCCGCC
>Ga0111539_10002661_pt1 | contig 23679 bp, 22 predicted proteins | sample RhiMethybrSRZTD1_FD_79667 | JGI IMG/M metagenome (GOLD analysis project Ga0111539, IMG submission 79667) | Populus rhizosphere microbial communities from Tennessee, USA - Rhizosphere MetaG P. TD hybrid SRZTD1 (version 2) (version 2) | ecosystem: Host-associated > Plants > Roots > Rhizosphere >...
CCCCTACGCCCTCCACCAGGGCGTTGACCGCCCGGATGCCCCAGCCGACGTCTTCGGGGGAGCCGGAGTAGTACGGCTCGTCGATCTGGATCTCGGTAGCGCCGGCCCGCACCAGCTCCTTGAGCTCCATGTTCAGCACCCGGGCGATGTCGAGCGCGAAGGCCTCCTCGCTCGGATAGTGCTCGTTGCGGATCCGCTTGACCAGCGAGTGCGGCCCGGTGATGGAGACCTTCGCCCGGCGCGTGGAGAACTGCTTGAGGAAGGCCAGCTCGGGCACGAGGCCGAGTGGAGCGGTGGGCATCCGGCCGCGGACCACGCTGCTGGCGAAGTCGAAGAACGACTTCTTGCCGGTGTGATCCACCTCCACGCCGGGCAGCCGCTCGGCGAAGTAGTCGATCATGTTGTCGCGGCGGAGCTCGCCGTCGGTGATCACGTCGACGCCGGCCACCTCCTGGTCCTTGATGGCCGCCTTCACCACCGCGTCGTGCATCTCGTCGAGGTCGTGGCGCGTGATCCGTCGATGGAGGTAGTCGTTCTTGGCGCGCTCGAGCCAGGCGGGCATGGAGTAGCTGCCGACCACGGCGGTCACGAGCATCGGCATCGAATCTTCCCCCGTGTCATCAGTCGCGCTGGGTGGTGTAGAGGACGGAGGTCCGCGAGTTGGGCCGGTAGCGGAACGGCGCGAAGTGCACGTCGTAGCCGGCGCGGGCCGCCACCGCGCCCAGCATGGCGCCGTTCACCCAGTTGATCACCGAGCCGTCCAGCTTGCCGGGTCCGCGAAAACCGTGACGGTACTCCTCCATCGAGGTCACGAAGATGTCCTGCACGTGGAGGTAGCCGCGCGGGTGCAGCAGCGGCAGCGTGTTGGCGAAGCTCTCGGCGGCGCCGCGCGAGATGTGGAAGCGCACGTCGTCGGGCGCAGCCGCCAGCATGTCCTCGAGATGCTCCACCTGCACGCCGGGCGGCAGCGGCGCCTCGGCCGGCCCGGCCAGACGACGCAAGCGCTCGTCCAGGCGAAGACCATCCCACACCTGGCGCCAGAAGGCCGCGCCGCGGGCGCGATCGCCCAGCACCTCGGGTCCCAGCTCCAGCAGCCGCTCGATCGTCGAGGGCAGCGCCGCCGGGGTGATGGCGAACTCCCCGGCGATGCGCGCGGCGGTCGCGGCATCGAGATAGGCACGCGCCTCTACCAGATAGAGCCGGCCGTCGCGGCGGACCAGCTCGTCCACGGCGAGGTTGTCGTAGACGTTGGTGAGATGGATCGACAGGATCTTGTAGCGCAGGAACGACAGGACCTTGAGCGGGTTGTGCGCGTCCATGGCCAGGATGCTCACCAGCTCGCGGTGGCGCTCGACCGCTGACAGCGCGCGATCCAGCGTCGGCAGCGAGTAGTCGCCGAGCAGGAATCTCAGACGCGGGTAGTACCCCGTGCCGCGCTCCTCGTCCAGCGCCTGGAAGCGGTCGAGCCACAACGCCGCGCGCGTCCCCGTCCCTACACCGATCTCCAGCACGAAGATCTCGGCCGGTAAGCCGCCCCGCTTGTCCAGCTCGCGCAGCAGCGTCCAGAAGTCGGCCACGGAATCGGCGACCGCCTCCGGGTGGTTGGCGTCGGAGCGGCCGCTCGGCAGCGCCTGCTCGAAGCCGCGGCCGCTGGCCGCCTCCCAGTCGGTCAGCCGCTTCCAGAACAGGTCGTTGAAGCGCCAGATGATGCTTCCGCGCAGTGGTCCGAAGGCCTCGAGCCAGGTTCGATCGTCGCCGTCGTCGCCCTCCGGCCCGAGAGAGCGCAGCGCCCGTCGCAGCCCGGCTGGCGCGTCGGCCGGGCGGCGGAGATCGACTGCGATCTCGGCCAGGGTCAGCGGCTGTCCGTCGGCGTCCGTGGCGCGGCGAAGGCTGACCGGATCACGGAAGTTTGCGCGGTACTGGATCCAATCCAGGTGCAGCCGGAGGCTCGCCAGCAGCCGCGCGTCCAGCCTCGCCTCTTCGACGAGGGTCAGCAGCGACGCGACGGTCTGCCCGGCCGCGGCGGCCACACCCGGCTGCAGGTGGTTGACGTGGAGGATCATCGCGGTGGGCCTGATGATACTCCGGCCGCCACCGCAGCAGCACCCGCTCCCAGGCCTCGGCGCACAGACGAATGGCGCCGGGCGACGATCAGGAAGGTTCGGTCGACGGCGGAGAGTTAGCGGGACATCGCCGAGGCTGTGACGACGTCGGACAGCGCCTGGGCGTGGCTGATCGAATTACCAGCCAGAATGGTCACGGGGGAGCCGTCACGGTCGGACGCAGTGATCGGAAACACCGGCGCGCCATCGGCGCGTGTGAGCACGCCGCCGCCCTCGAGAAGCACCGGCGCCGCGCCGGCCAGATCCCACAACGATGCCTGATGATCGTAGACCAGGTCGAGACCACCCATCGCGGCATAGCACAGGTGAAGCGCCGTCGACCCGAAGCGGCGCAGCCGGTGACGGCAGAGCCAGTCCTCGACAAAAACCGGCACATCGTCACCGAAGGGCGCGCGCACCGCGATCAACGAATCCGGCGACAGCGGTGCCGGCGAACTGCGTAGCGGCCGATCGTTCAGCCACGCGCCGCGGCCGGTGCCGGCGGCGAAGAGCCATCGCGTGATCGGATCGTAGACCGCGCCCGCGAAAGGCATGCCATGGCGCAACACGCCGATCGAGACCGAGAAGCCCGGCATGCCGCGCGCGAAGTCGTCGGTACCGTCCACGGGGGCGAGGACCCAGGCGTAGAGCGCGTGCCGCGACCCAGCGCTGAGACCTCCCTCGTCGGCGAGAATCGCATCGTCGGGGAACGCGCGACCGATCTCCGCGACCAGTCGCTCCCGGACCAGCCGGCCGGCGTCGGCGACGGACAAGCCATCCCGCTTGGCGCAGGCGTGGGCCTGGTGAAAATACTCCAGCGCCAGGCGTCCGCTACGGACGGCAAGGCTGCTGGCCAATCGCTCGCGCTCGGCCGTGCCGAGCCGCTCGTCGGCGCTCATATCCAACAGCAGGCGCGACCCACCGCCTCGATGTCCACCCCTTCGATCATCGTGAGGCTCCTCATGGGCCCCATGGTGGGTCACTCGCGTTACCAGATGATGACGCGAGCATGACATGTTGGCTATGCGCGCTATGATCGGCCCAGGCCGACCGCTGCCCGCAGCGTGACGATGCGGCGTGGCTTCTGGGCGTCGAGAGAAGGGAGTGTCGAGTGAACGAAGCGTTCGACTACGACCTGATCTGTATCGGCAGTGGGCCGGCCGGGCAGAGGGCCGCGGTGCAGGCCGCCAAGCTCGGCCATCGGGTCGCGGTGGCCGAGAAGGCCCGCTGCGTGGGCGGCGTCTGTGTCGACACCGGCACCATCCCCAGCAAGACACTGCGCGAGGCCGTCATCGTTCTCACTGGAACCGGTGGCCCCCTGGATCCCCGGCGCCGGATCCGGACCGAGGGCCGGCCCACCGCGGAGCAGCTGCTGTCGCGGGTCGAGGAAGTGATGACGCGCGAGCGAGCGGTCATCGAGGACCAGCTGCAGCGCAACGACATCACCCTGCTCCAGGGTGAAGCCTCGTTCCTCGATCCGCACCGTCTGCAGATCACTGGCGAGGGGACCAACGCGGTGAGCGCGGCCCGCATCCTCATCGCCGTCGGCACCCGGCCGGCCGCTCCGCCGGGCGTTCCTGCCGACGGCGAGGTCGTCATCACGAGCGACGACGTCTTCCGGATGAAGAAGCTGCCGCGAACCCTGGCGGTGGTGGGCGCCGGCGTGATCGGCGTCGAGTACGCGTCGATGTTCGCCTCGCTCGGCGTGGCGGTGACGCTGATCGAGCGGCGCGACCGGCCGCTGGAGTTCCTCGACCACGAGATCCTCGACGAGCTCCTGCACCAGATGCGGAGTCGCAACGTCACGTTCCGACTCGGAGAGACGGTGGCATCGATCGCGGTGGAGTCGAATCCGACCCCGCGGGCCGTCCTGCTGCTGGAGTCCGGCAAGCGGATCGTCAGCGACGTAGTCCTGTTCTCGGCCGGGCGCGTGTCGGCGACCGACCGGCTGAATCTCGGCGTGGCCGGCCTGCTCGCGGACGAGCGCGGCCGACTGAAGGTCGACGAGACGTTCTGCACGACGGTGCCGCACATCTACGCCGCCGGCGACGTCATCGGCTATCCGAGCCTCGCGGCCACGTCGTCCGAGCAAGGCCGGCTGGCTGCGTGCCACGCCTTTGGTCTCGAGGCGGGCGCGATGTCACCCCACTTCCCGATCGGCATCTATGCCGTCCCGGAAATCTCGATGGTCGGGCCCGCCGAGCAGGACCTCACGCGTGACCGCGTGCCGTACGAGACCGGGCTGGCGCGCTACCGCGAGATCGCGCGCGGCCAAATCCTGGGCGACGACAGTGGTCTTCTGAAAATGCTCTTTCACCGTGAGGACCACCGACTGCTCGGAGTTCACGCCATCGGTACCGGGGCTACGGAGCTGATCCACATCGGTCAGGCGGTGCTCGCACTCGGCGGCGGCATGACGTACTTCCTCCAGAACGTCTTCAACTACCCGACGCTGGCCGAGTGCTACAAGGTCGCTGCGCTCGACGCCTCCAACAAGCTGCGCCGCTAGCTTCTGGGCCGACCCGAATGCGCGCTCAGGGACGGCGGAGCAGGGTCGGCGCGGCACCTCGCGCGGCGGCCGCCAGCTTCACCCCGAGGATCGCCGCGACGGTGGGGGCGACGTCGAGCTGATCGAGCACGCCGGTCCGTGCGTTCTCCACGATCGACGGCCCCGCGGCGAGGAGTGCGGCGTGCAGTCGCGGGTCGTCGGCCCGATGGCCGTGCGTGCCCCGATACGAGACCGCGGCCGCGGCCCCCTCGCGGGTCGGGTCGCTGCTGAAGTACCAGCCCTCGGCGGCGTGCAGCACGAGGTCTCCCTGCGTCGAATCGTCGGCCGGCTGAGGGAGCCCGAGGTCGGCAAAGGTGTCCGGCCCGAGCACCTCGGCCACGCCCGGCGCGGCGGCCAGCACCTCGCGTGCGCGCTCCTGGGCACTGCGCTCACGGCCCACATAGACGTGAGCCGATCCGCCGTTGGCCGTCACCCGCGCCCGACCGGGTACGATCGCCCCTCGCGAATCCAGCTCGAGCAGCCCCGCGGCGTGAAGATCGACGTTGGGCAGTGCGCGGTGCTCGACCGGCACGAACCCGTGGTCACCGAGGACGATCACGTCCGTCGTCTCCAGGCGTCCGGCCGTGGCGAGCTCGGCAAGCAGCGTGGCCACGAGCCCGTCCACGTGCTCCAGCGCCCAGCGCGCCTCGGGGCGCTGGGGCCCGAACTCGTGCTGGAAGGCGTCCAGCATCAGGAAGTGCGTGAGCAGCAGGTCGGGCGGCCGCCGGCGCACGACGTGGCGGGTCAGCTCGAGCGTCAGCCAGTCCTGCATCGGGGTCAGCGGACGGCTCACGCTCCAGTCGGCGTAGCGCTCGATCGGCAGACCGAGCGCGCGGGCCTCGTCCCACAGCGGACGCGACGCCCACTCCTCGAAGAGCGGCTGATCCAGGAACTCCGGGACGTTGTCGCGGATGCTGCGCACACCGCGCGTCTTGGGCCAGCAGAGCGTCGCGGTGGTCAGGCCGGCGGCCGCGGCGGCGTCCCACAACGTCTCGGCGCGGATGGGCGCCTCGGTCGGATCGCCCTCGTGGCGGACCACGCGGCCCGTCGCGCGATCGAGCACCTCGTTGCCGAGGATCCCGTGGCGGGCGGGCGGCACGCCGGTCACCAGCGTGGTGTGACAGGGCCACGTCACGCTGGGGAACGCCGGGCGCAGCCCTGCCGCGGCGACGCCGCGCGCCGCGAGGGCGCGGAGGGTGGGCACCTTCACGGAGGCGTCGCGGAACAGCGCGGCAGAGAATCCGTCGATGCTGATCACCACGACCGCCGATTTCATGCTCACACTCCCGGGATGGGCAGCGGCATCTGCGCGGCGGGAGCCGGGCCGACGCCTGGCAGCGCGACGCGCACCGTCGTGCCTTCCTCTTGCTCGCTCTCGATCTGAAGCTCGCCGCCGTGGGCGAGCACCAGGTGCTTGACGATCGCCAGGCCGAGCCCCGTGCCGCCCAGCTCGCGCGAGCGCGCCTTGTCCACCCGGTAGAAGCGCTCGGTGATGCGCGGCAGGTCGGCGCGCGGGATACCGACGCCCGTGTCGCGGATCATCAACTCCACGCGTCCGTCGTCGAGCGCGCGCGCGCGCACGGTGACCCAGCCGTTCTCGGGCGTGTACTTCACGGCGTTGTCGACGAGGTTGATGAGGATCTGGGCCAGGCGGTCGTGGTCGGCGTGGATGGTCAGGTCGGGCGGCCGTACATCGGTGACCAGGCCGACCCGGCCGGCGGTGGCCTTGGGATTCACGATATCGATCACCTCGGCCACTACCTCGGACACCCGCACCGGGGCCAGCCGCAGCGAGACCTTGCCGAGCTCGATGTTCGACAGATCGGTCAGGTCGTTGAGCAGCCGGCCCAGCCGCTCGGTGTGACGGAAGGCGATCTCCAGGAAGCGCTGGGCGTGCTCTCGCTCCTCCAGCGCGCCGGCCAGCAGCGTCTCGAGATAGCCCTGGATCGCGGTGAGCGGCGTGCGCAGCTCGTGTGACACGTTGGCGACGAACTCGGTGCGCACCTGCTCGAGCCGGCGCAGCTCGGTGACGTCCTGCAGGACCATCACCACGCCGGTCTCGCCGCCGCTCAGCGCGAGCGGCACCGCGCTCACCCGCAGCGTGCGATCGGCCGGGTGGCGCAGCCGCAGCTCGCGCTGCAGCGGGCCGCCGTCGGGGGCGTGGCTCTCGCGAAAGACCTCGTGCAGGTCGGCGTTGCGGACGATCTCCTGAAACGGCTTGCCCTCGCCCCGGCCGGCGCCGACGCCGAAGATGGCCCGCGCCCGCTCGTTCATCAGCAAGATCGCCTCGTGGCCGTCAACGGCGATGACGCCCTCCACCATGCCGTCGAGGATCGCGGTCGCCTTGGCGCGCTCTGCCTCCACGCTCTGGATCTGCTCGCGCAGGCGCGCGACCATCACGTTCAACGCGCGGCCCAGGGAGCCGATCTCGTCGACCGAGCGCACCGGTGCCCGCACCGCGAACTGTCCCTCGCTCATCCGCCGGGCGATGGCCTGCATCTCCACCACCGGCCGGGTCACCCGCCCGGCCACGAAGATGCCGATGCCGAACGCAACCAGGAGCGCCACCAGGCCCCCGATCAGCATCACCCGGTGCAGATCGTGGTAGGCCGCCGTGACGGCGGACAGCGGCAGCGCCAGCCGCAGCACACCGACGGTACGATGGTTGTCGTCGACCACGGGCAGCGCGACGTAGAGCAGCGGAGCGTTGACGGACACGCTCGTCCGCAAGTCGCGGCCGACTCGACCGTCGAGCGCCGCGCGGATCTCGGGCCGCTCCCGGTGATTCTCCAGACGCGACAGATCACCGGGCGCGATGTCGGAGTCACCCAGAACCGCGCCGTCGGGCGCGATCACGGTCACCCGCGAGCCGGTGGGCATGGCGGCGCGCCGGGTGAAACGGGCGAGCTCCTCCGGACCGGCGCTCCGGATCAGCAGGCCGCGTGCCTCGTCGTGCAGCAGCCGCCCTGCCGTCGCCAGCCGCGATTCCAGGGCCTCGACGGCGAACTGGTCGAGCGCGTGGCGGAGATACAACCCCGCCACCAGCGTCGTCACCGCCACGAAGCCGACCAGGGTCAGCGTCAGCTTCACCGCGATCCGTCGACGCACGGGCAGGATGAGCCGATTCAGCACGGCGCCATGATAGCGTGGACCGGATGACCGCGGGGCGGGAGCGCGACGATCTCCTGACGCTGGCGCTCGCTCTCGCGGTCGTGCCGCTGACGTGGTGGCTCCTGCTCGGCTGGTCCGCGTCGCGCGCGATCGCCGGCCACGACGAGCTGGCCTTGCTGCACAACCTCCTGTCGATCCGGGAAATCGCCGAAACCGGTGAGGGGTGGTGGGCGCTCGTCTATCGACCGGACGCGCTCGGTGGCTTCAAGGGCCGCGACACGGTCGGGCCGTTCCCACTGTTCTCCCTGCTGGCGACGATCGGCGCGACGCCGACCACCATCTCGGTGTGGTCCGCGTTCACGGTGCAGGCGTTGCTGGGTTTCCTGGGATGTCGCGCGGCGGCGGACCTGACCACGGGCGCGGGCGGGACGCCTCGCGCGCTGACCCCGATCGGGCGGCTCGGCGTCATCTGGCTGTGCGCCTTCACGCCGGCCCTGGCGTGGCGGCTCGGCTTCGGGCACCTGAACCTCGTCGTGGGACTCCTGCCGTTCGCCGCGGCGCTGGCGCTGGTGGCCGCCGCAGGCGCACGAAGCGTGACGCTGACGCTCGGCGCTCTCAGCGCAGCGGCGTTCGTGCTCGGACTCTTGCACGCCGGGCAGCAGCTCGTCGTGTACGGCGCGATCTTCGGCGCGCCGATCCTGCTCGGCCTCTGGCTGAGCCTCGGGGGCACGTGGCGCCCGCTGGCCTCACCCGTTCTCGTCGCCGTCGGCGCCTTCCTGGTGGCGCTGCCGGCCTTCTGGGGCGTGCTGGCCCACGCCCGCAGCTCCGACGCCGCACGCGCGCTGGGCACCGCGACCGTGACGTACGACTTCGTCACCTCCACGCTGGGCGACTGGCTGACCTCCCTGCCCTGGACACGGGCGCTGCCATCCCCGGACCGCGCCGCGTCCCTGCACCACGAGGTGAACTATCCCGTGGGCCCGCTCGTGTTGCTGCTGGCGCTCGTTCCGTGGCGCCGGGCGCGCGCGCTCGCGATCGGTCTGGCCGTCGCCGTGGTCGGCGTGCTCGTCTTCAGCACGGACCTGGCCCCGGGGTCGCGGGCCTTGCTGGCGCTGATGCCGCCGCTGCGCAGCTTCCGCGTTCCTGCGCGCGCGGCACTGCTGCTGATCTGGGCGCTCTCGCTCCTGTCGGTGGCGGCGCTGGCCGCCCGCGCCGGCGCCGGCGTGCCGTCGCCGCCGGCCGAGCCGCGCTCGGCCCGTCGCCAGAAGAGCCGAAGCGAGCGGCGCCGTGCCGCCGGCACGCCGTGGCGGGGCGATCTTCCGTGGCTCGGCGTTCCCCTCGCGATTGTCCTGTTCCTGGCTCCCCCGACGCTGCGCGACGTGGCGGCCCTGGGGCTGATCGCAGCGAGCGTGGCCGTCGTGTGGCGAGGCGGGGCGGTGCCCGTCGCGATGATTCTCGTGGTGCTCGGGACGTGTAGCGTGGCGGCCTTCCGCGAGCGCCTGCTCCCCTTTCCCGAGCCCGCTCGGCACCTCGCGGAAGCCGACGGCCTCGGCGCCGCCGTGCGCCGCATCAAGCCCGAGCTCGACTCCACGCTGACCCGGGTGCGGCTGGATCTCGAGATCCCCGTGTTCACCGTGAACTCGGCGTATGCCGCCGGGTTGGCCAGCCTCGACGGCTACGGCACGCCCACACGACGATTCTCGCAGCTCGTCTTCGCGCTGCGCGGCGACCGGTACGAGCCGACCGCGATCTTCTTCAAGCTCCCCGCCGGCGACCCGGCGTTCGCCGTCCTGCGGCAGCTCTACGACGTCGGCTGGAACGTGACGCTGCCTGCGCGCGGTCGCCTGGCGGTGAATCCGCTCGGACCGACGGCCGGCCCCGCGTGGTTCAGCGCCTCGACCGTCCGCCTGGACAGCCTCGGCGCGCTGGCCCGCGAGCTCCGCGGCGCCGGCGAAACGCTCGGACGGCGCGCCACCGAGGTGCTGTGGATCGACGGCTCCGATCCTCTCGCCACTCGCGCCGACGTCCCGCCGACGCTCGACCCGCGGTGTCGGGACGCGCGAGTTCTCCAGGTGGCTGCGCCCCGCCGTGCGCACGAGATCGTCGCCACGACTTCCACCGCCGCCGCGTGCCCGGTGACGTTCGCCACGAACTTCACCGAGGACCTTCGCGCCACCGCCGTCCTGGCCGAGGGTCGGCGCGTGGACGTGATGCCGTTTCCCGGCTACGGCGCGCTGACGAGCGTCGTGGCTCCCGCCGGAACGATCGAGATTCGCCTCCGCGCCGAGCCATCGACACTTCCGCTCGCCATCGCCTGGGTCGCGCTGGGGCTCGCGTGCTGGGGCGCCGCCGCCTGGCTGATCGTACGGCAGTCCTAGCGGGTCGAGCTGGCGGGGGCGGGAACGTGCAGCAGGTAGGCACGTGTCACGGCCACGGGTCGGAAGCCCATGCGCGCGTAGGCGAGCCGTGGCGTGTCGTCGGCGTCGGCGACGATGACGATGGAACCGGCGCCGGTGCGGCGGCAGTCCTCGACACCGTGGCGGATGAGCGCCGCGGCGAGGCCCCGGCCGCGGACGTCGGGGTGGACGTACAGGTCCTCGACCTGGCCGACGCCATCCGGCCCTTCCCAGGACGACAGAAAGCCGCGCGGCTCGCCGTCGATCCACGCCAGCCAGTACCGCGCGGGAGGACACCGACGACGATGGCCGTCGACCATCTGTCCGCCGACACGGCCCTCCGGCAATCCGAGACGCCGCGCGGATTCCCGCCAGTCGTCGCGCTTGAGCGCATCGAACGCGGCCCAGGCTGAGGGCTCCGCGCACGGTCGGATGTCGGCCGCCGCTGCCCGGCCTCGCCAGTCGCCCTCCAGCACCATGACCAGGAACTCACGCGCGCGGTAGCCCTCGAGCACCAGGCGAGCTTCGAACGCCGGCGGGGTCGTGAAGTCCAGATCGAAGCGGCGATGGCCGAAGCCCGCGTATTCCCGCTCGGCGCGGGCCAGCACGCCCTCGATCGCCTCGTCGGAGGCGGCGGCGACGGTGGTGATCCGGGTGGCTTCCCAGATGTCGGGCAGGCGCCGGTCGCGCACGAAGCGGGCGCCGGCGGCGTCGAAGACCTCGTGGCCCAGCGCGAGCGTCGCCTGATTGACGGCGAGCGCACGGCGGGCGAGGTCGCTCAGGGCGCGGAGCGCTCGTCGACCGGGGGGTACGTGCCGGCGGGGAACGTGCTCATCACGCCGGTCTGCGGATTGCGGACCGTGAGCGAGGGCACGAACACCTTGTGCGGCTCGAGCTGTCGCTCCCAGTGGCCGGGGACCACGACCACGCCGGCACCCGGCACGGGCACCACGCGATCGGGCACCCACTGCGCCGGCTCACCGACGACGGCACGGGGTGTCGTCGACGGCAGCGGTTGCCTGGCCAGCGAGTTGATCTGATTCACCGCCTGCGACGCGGAGGACGTGGGACCCATCGGCCCGATCACCGAGCCGCCCATCGGCACCATCAGCGCGCCACCCAGCAGGCACCCGGCCGCGCCTCGGACCATTCCGCGAAGCAGATCGATTGCTCTTTTCATGGCCTCAGTCTACCCCCGGGTCAGTCCATGTCGAAGCGGTAGCCCACACCCTTGATCGTGGCGATCCGCCGTTCCTCGACACCGAGCTTGGCGCGCAGCCGGCGGATGTGAACGTCCACCGTGCGCGACTCGATCTCGTCGGCGCGGGCATAGCCCCACACGCGATTGAGCAGGTGCTCGCGCGACAGGACGCGCCCGGCCGCCTCCAGCAGCGTCTGGAGCAAGTCGAACTCCTTGGGCGTGAGCTCCACCGGACGGCCGGCGACGGTCACGGTGTGGCGGGCGGCGTCCAGGCTGACCTCGCCTACGCTGACCGAGCGGGTCACCGGAGCCGGACGCGCCCGACGGAGCACGGCCCGCACGCGCGCCACCAGCTCCTTGGGCGAGAACGGCTTGACCAGGTAGTCGTCGGCGCCGAGCTCGAGGCCGACGATGCGATCGACCTCGTCGGCCTTGGCGGTCAGCATGATGAGCGGAAGCGCCGCGGTGGCGGGATCACCCCGCAGGCGACGGCACACTTCGAGGCCGTCCATCTCGGGCAGCATGAGATCGAGCACCACGAGGTCGGGCGGCGCCGAGCGTACGCGGGCCAGCGCCTCGGTTCCGGTCGCCGCGGTCCGACAGCGAAAGCCGTCGCGCGTGAGGTGATGCACGATGAGGTTGCGGATATCCGGCTCGTCCTCGACGACGAGGACGTCGGTCGCCACCGGTCAGGGCTCGCCCAGGCGCCGGCCAGCCACAATCAGGCGCCGAGCACCCGGAGCAGCATCCAGGTGGCGGCGGCCACGATCGCCGAGGCGGGTATGGTCAGCACCCACGCCCAGAGAATACGTCCGGCCACACCCCACCGCACCGCCGAGAAGCGCTGGATGGCGCCCACGCCCATGATCGACCCGCTGATCGTCTGCGTGGTGGAGACGGGAATGCCGCCCAGTGCCGTCCCGATGAGCGTGATCGCGCCCGCGGTCTCGGCGCAGAAGCCGCCGACCGGCCGCAGCTTGGTGATGCGCATTCCCATCGTCTTGACGATCCGCCAGCCGCCGGCCATGGTGCCGAGCGCCAGCGCGGCGTGAGCCGACAGGATGACCCACAGCGGCACGTGGAAATGGTCGAGATGGCCGGTGGTGAAGAGCAGGACCGCCACGATCCCCATCGTCTTCTGGGCGTCGTTGGTGCCGTGCCCGAGACTGTACGCGGCGGCCGAGACGAGCTGGCCGCGCCGGAAGATGCGGTCGACGCGCCCGGGCGTCTGGTTGCGAAACGCCCACATGGTCAGCAGCATCATGGTGAAGCCCACGACGGCGCCGATGACCGGCGCCAGCACCATGAACACGCCGATCTTGATCAGTCCGCTCGCCACCAGTGAGCCGAAGCCAGCCTTGACCAGCGCGGCGCCGGCGAAGCCGCCGATCAGCGCGTGCGACGACGAGGTCGGCAGCCCCCAGTACCACGTGATCAGGTCCCACGTGATGGCGCCGACCAGCCCGGCCAGGATCACCCACTGGTCGACGATGTCGGCGTGGACGACGCCCTTGCCCACCGTGGTCGCCACCTGGACACCGAAGCCAAAGGCGGCGACGAAGTTGAAGAAGGCCGCCCACACCACCGCCTGCAGCGGGGTCAGCACGCGGGTGGACACCACGGTGGCGATGGAGTTGGCCGCGTCGTGAAAGCCGTTGATGAAGTCGAAGATGAGAGCGACCAGAACGATGAAGACGACGATGGAGAGCACGAACGATCAAGCCATCTTGAGGATGATCCCCTCGATCACGTTGGCGACGTCCTCACACCGGTCGGTGACCGTCTCCATGGTCTCGTAGATCTCTTTCCACTTGATCACCTCGATGGGGTCGCCGTTCTCCTCGAACAGCGCGGCCAGGCTGTCGCGCAGCAGGTTGTCGGCGCTGTTCTCGAGACGATTGACCTCCACCGCGTGCTCGTGGAAGCCGGGGTCCATCGTGCGCAGGCACTTGATGGTCCGGTCCGTGGCCAGGGAGATCTGAACGATCACGTCGGCCATGGCCCGGCACGCCGAGGTGGTCTCCTTGATGCGGTAGACCACCAGGCGCTCGGCGACGGCCTCGATGAAGTCGAGCACGTCGTCCAGGCGGGTAGCCAGGTCGTGGATATCTTCCCGATCGATCGGCGTGATGAACGTGGTGTTGAGCTTCCGCACGATCTCGTGGGTGATCTGGTCGCCCGCGTGCTCGACTTCCTTGATGGCGTGGGCCTTGGCCCGGGCGTCGGCGAAGTTGTTGACCAGCTCGCGCAGGAGCTGCGAGGCCTTGATGATGTTCTGCGACTGCTGGTCGAAGAGGTCGAAAAACTTCACTTCGCGGGGAATCAACTGGAACATGCGCCTGCAGTGTAACGAAAAGGTTACGAATGCGCCAGAGGCTAGAGCTTGCGGAGGCTCAGGGGTGGCAGACCCAGCAGCCGGGCGCGGGCCACGGTCCACACGGTGTTCAGGGCCTCCGACAGCGACGGCGCGTCCCCGGCCAGGCACCGGACCAATGCCCCGCGGCGCGGCAGACGGGCCACGCCCATCACAGCCGCCGCGCGGTCCGGCAGCGCACCCGGCAGGTCGGCGATGAGGGCGTCGAGCCCGGTATCAGCGACGAGGACAATGGTCGCGAAGTAAGGCCGCCCCTCGGCCCGCCCGAGCCGGTCCCAGTCGCCGTCGCCGCGGAGCACGAAGCGGTCGTGGAGCAGCAGGCCGCGTGTGTCGCGCACGGTTAGCGCGCTGTCCAGCAGCGCGAAGCGCCACGCCTCGCCTCGCGCCACCCGGCCCGCGGCGAACGCGTCGATCAGGATGAGCCGCGCGCCATCCCCAACCTCGACGTCGAAGGACTGGCGGAGCGCCGCGCCGGCGGACGGGATCGTATGGTCCGGCACCCACTCCATGATGGAGCCGGGTCCCAGCCTCAGGCGCACCGCCTGGACGGCCGGCTCACCGGCCGTCCGGTAGATCCGCGTCGCCGACGGTGTGGTCACGACCGCGTGCGCACCCTCGCCGAGCACGAGGTCGCTCACCAGGCGATCTCCGCCCAGGACGCCGCCGGTGGGATTCAGGAGCGAGACCACGGCCGCGGGATCGTCGAGCGTGACCGGCGCCAGTACTTGCAGCGGCAGGACGAAGCGGCAGCCGGTGAGCACGGTGGAACAACCGCGCTGCTCGAAGGTGAGCCGCAGCGCTCCGTCGCGCCCGACGCGCGCGGCCGGAGGGGCTACGCCGGGATCAGCAGCAGCTCGGTGCGGAGCCAGCGGACGATCTCGTCGGCGCCCTCGCCGGTCTTGAGGTTCGTGAACACGAAGGGGCGTTCGCCCCGCATCCGGCGGGCATCACGCTCCATCACCGCGAGGTCGGCGCCCACGAACGGCGCCAGGTCGATCTTGTTGATGACCAGCAGGCTCGACCGCATGATCCCCGGGCCGCCCTTGCGCGGGATCTTCTCTCCCTCGGCCACGTCGATCACGTAGATCGCGGCGTCGACCAGCTCGGGGCTGAAGGTCGCCGCCAGGTTGTCGCCGCCGCTCTCGATCAGGAGCAGGTCGAGGCTCGGGAAACGTCCGGTGAGCTCGGCCACCGCTTCGAGGTTGGCCGAGGCGTCCTCGCGGATCGCCGTGTGCGGGCAGCCGCCGGTCTCCACGCCGATCACGCGCTCGGGAGCCAGCGCGCCGCGCCGCACGAGGAACTCGGCGTCCTCCTTCGTGTAGATGTCGTTGGTGATGACGGCCATGTCGAGGCGATCGCGCAGCCGCCGGCAGAGCACCTCGGTCAGCGCCGTCTTGCCCGAGCCGACCGGGCCGCCGATGCCGACCTTCAGCGGCCGTGGAATCCCGCGCGTCGCGGTCACGAGCGGAACAGCCGCGCGTCGAGCGTGGCGTGCCGGATGGCCGCCAGCTCGAGCCCGGGATTGAAGGACCACATCTCGTCCGGCGTCGCCGTCGCTGCCGCTGCGGCCAGGCGCGTGATGCGCGCCCGCATCGCGGCGAGCACACGCTGGCCGTCGAGCTGCCCCAGCGCCATGAGGCGGAGCCCCGCACCGACGAGCAGCGCCGCCGTCGTGTAGAGATACGCGCCGGCGGCAAGCTGCGGCTCGACGCCGGCCCGGCCGAGCGCCGCGCCGAACGCCGCGGGATGATGACCGGGGGTCAGGCCGTCGCCGGCGGCCCGCTCGATCGCGGTCAGAAACGGGTCGGACCCGAGCGCCGCCGCCACGCGCAGCGTCTGCCGTCCCATCTGCCGGCTCGCCGCGCGCAGCTCGGGCACGACCTTCATCGCATCCAGCCGCTCGTCGAGCGCGACCCACGCGGCGATGTCGTCGCCCTCGGCCAGCCGCACCGCCGCCGCAACCGCGACCGCATCCGCCGGTCCCGCCGATCCCTCGAGGTGCGCCGCGACGAATTCCTCGAGCCCGGCCCGCTCGGTCACGAGGCCGTCCTGCACATAGGTCTCGAGTCCGAACGAGTGCGCGAAGCCCCCGGCCGGAAACAATCCGTCGGCGAACTGCAGCAGCGTGAGCCAGCCCTCAGTCATGCCGATGCCCTTGCCCCAGCGGCTCGAACACCGCGCGGATCCGCTCGAACGGCATCTCCAACCGCTTCAGCAGCTGCTCCATCGCCGGATCATCCGGCACCAGCGCCCGGCCCTCATTCCACGCCAGGGTGAAGTGTCGATTGCCCACCTCGAACGCCACGCGCGCCAGCTCTCGAGTGGATCGGGGCACGACCGCCAGCACCGCCTCCATGGCCGGCTCGACCACCACATACCACTCCCTATCCAGGTGCAGCACTTCGCCCGGCGCCAGCACACTGCCGGTCGGTAAGGCCAGCGCCAGCTCCCGGCCCGCGACGGTCCGTGCCCGCCTCCTGCCCCACCGCCTCTCCTCCGCCGTCAACACCAGCACGTCTCGCTCGAGGCCGAGGAGCGCCTCGGCCTCGACGATCGGCCGATCGGTCACGATCGTCGCGCTCACGATCAGAACAGGAAGTAGCGCTGGGCCATGGGAAGAACGCGGGCCGGCTCGCAGGTCAGCCGCTCGCCGTCGGCCCGGACTTCGTACGTCTCCGGATCCACCTCGATCCGCGGCACCGCGTCGTTGTGAATCATGTCCCGCTTGCTCAGGCCGCGGCACTGTCCCACCGCCAGCGCCTGGCGCGCGAGCCCCAACCGACGGGGAACATCGGCGGCCATCGCGGCCGCCGAGACGAACGTGACCGAGGTCGAGCTGCGCGCCCGGCCCAGCGCCCCGAACATCGGGCGGTAGAGCACCGGCTGAGGGGTCGGGATCGAGGCGTTGGGATCGCCCATGGCGGCCCAGGCAATCAGACCGCCCTTGACCACCAGCTCCGGCTTCACACCGAAGAACGCCGGCTTCCACACCACGAGGTCGGCGAGCTTGCCCGCCTCGATCGAGCCGACGTGCTCGGACAGGCCGTGGGCGATGGCCGGGTTGATCGTGTACTTGGCGACGTAGCGCTTCACCCGGCGGTTGTCGTCGCCCGAGGTCTCGCCCGTCAGCGCGCCGCGCTGCTTCTTCATCTTGTCGGCGGTCTGCCAGGTGCGGATGATCACCTCGCCGATGCGTCCCATGGCCTGCGAATCGGACGACATCATGCTGATGGCACCCAGATCGTGCAGCACGTCCTCGGCGGCGATCGTCTCGGCGCGGATGCGCGACTCGGCGAACGCCAGATCCTCCGGGATCGCGGCGTTCAGGTGGTGGCAGACCATCAGCATGTCGAGGTGCTCGTCCATCGTGTTCACGGTGAACGGCATTGTCGGGTTGGTCGACGACGGCAGGCAGTTGGGCTCGCCCACCACGCGCAGGATGTCGGGCGCGTGACCGCCGCCGGCGCCCTCGGTGTGGTAGGTGTGGATGGTCCGGCCCTTGAAGGCGCGGATCGAATCCTCGACGAATCCCGCCTCGTTGAGCGTGTCGGTGTGGATCGCCACCTGCACGTCGTACTCCTCGGCCACCGACAGCGCGCAGTCGATGGCCGCCGGCGTCGTCCCCCAGTCCTCGTGGAGCTTGAGACCGATGACGCCGGCGGCGATCTGCTCGCGCAGCGGATCGGGCGCCGAGGCGTTGCCCTTGCCAAGAAAGCCCAGGTTGATGGGGAACTCCTCCGCCGCCTCGAGCATGCGGTGGATGTTCCACTCCCCGGGGGTGCACGTCGTCGCCGCGGTGCCGGTGGCCGGGCCGGTGCCGCCGCCGACCAGCGTGGTGAGCCCCGCGCTGATCGCCTCGGTCACGATCTGCGGACAGATGAAGTGAATGTGGCTGTCGAGGCCGCCTGCCGTGACGATCTTGCCTTCGCCGGCGATGACTTCGGTGCCCGCGCCGATCACCATCCCGGGTGTGACGCCGGCCATGAGATCGGGATTGCCCGCCTTGCCCACCGCGACGATGCGCCCGTCGCGGATGCCGATGTCGGCCTTGACGATTCCCCAGTGGTCGATGATCACCGCGTTGGTGATGACCGTGTCCAGCGTGGCCTCGGCGCGCGTCGCCCGCGTCGACTGCCCCATGCCGTCCCGGATGACCTTGCCACCGCCGAACTTCGCCTCTTCCCCCGGCGTGGTGAGGTCGCGCTCGATACGGATCAGCAGATCCGTGTCGGCCAGCCGCACGCGATCACCCACCGTGGGGCCGTAGAGGTCGGCGTACTGCCGCCGCGGAATTCTGAGGGTCATTGTAGCGAGCTCCGCGAGGCCGGCTTGAACCGCAGGTGGCCTGATCGAGGTCCGCGTGGCTTCATGCTTGCTCCCACGCGGCGAGTCGTCGAAGCGCCTGCTCGCGGTCGCCGCCCTGGGTGAGCGCGTTGAGGCCGAACATCCGGCGCGCGCCGGCCAGCTCGACCAGCGTCACGCGCTTCTCGTCGCCGGGCTCGAAGCGCACGGCGGTGCCGGCCGGGATGTTCAGCCGCATGCCGAAGGCCTGGGGCCGATCGAAGCGCAGCGCGCGGTTGGCCTCGAAGAAATGAAAGTGCGAGCCGACCTGGATCGGCCGATCCGCGGTGTTGGCGACCGTCAGCTCGACCGTGCGCCGGCCGGCATTGGCGACGATGTCCCCCTCGCCCAGCAAGTATTCGCCCGGAATCATACGTTCCCCCGATTCTGATTTTTTGAAGGGGGAACCCTAGCAGGGTTCCCCTCGTCCCCCTCCGGTGTCATTCCAGGACGATCCGCTTCACCTGATCGGACGGTGGATGGTGACGAGCTTGGTGCCGTCGGGGAAGGTGCCTTCGATCTGGACTTCGTCGATCATCTCGGGCACGCCTTCCATCACGTCGTCGCGGCCGAGGATGCTGAGGCCGGCGGCCATCAGCTCTGAGACGCTGCGACCGTCGCGGATGCCCTCGAGCGTCTCGGCGGTGATGATGGCCAGCGCTTCGGGGTGGTTGAGCTTGAGGCCGCGGGCCCGGCGGCGGCGGGCCAGCTCGGCGGCGGTGAAGATCAGCAGCTTTTCCTGTTCGCGCGGGGTCAGGTGCATAGGGCCGGGAGTCTTACACGGCGAGGTGGCGCTTGACCACCTCCACCTCGAGGTCTTTGGTGGCGCCGGCGGCCACGACGCTGCCCTTGGCCAGGATCACGTAGCTGTCGGCCAGCCGCTCGGCGAAGTCGAGATACTGCTCGACCAGCAGCACCGTCACCCCGCGCTCCGTCTTGATGCGGCCGATGGCTTCCTCGATCTCGAGGATGATCGAGGGCTGGATGCCCTCGGTCGGCTCGTCCAGGATCAAGAGCTTGGGGCGCGTGAGCAGCGCGCGGCCGATGGCCAGCATCTGCTGCTCGCCGCCCGACAGGACGCCGCCCTTGCGGGACAGGAACCGCTTGAGCGCGGGAAAGAGGTCGAGCGCGTCGTCGATGGATGTGGCGCGCTCGCAGCCGAGCAGCGCCATCCGGAGGTTCTCCTCCACGCTCAGGTGCGGGAAGATCTCGCGGCCCTGGGGCACGTAGCCAAGCCCCGCACGCGCGCGCCGGTCGGACGACCAGCGGGTGATGTCCTGATCTCCCAGCACGATGCGACCGGCGCGGGCCGGCAAGAGGCCCATGATGGCGCGCAGGACCGTCGTCTTGCCGACGCCGTTGCGGCCCATGAGACAGACCACCTGCCCGTCCGGCACCTTGAGATCTACGCCCCAGAGAACCTGGGAGCCACCGTAGGCGACGTCGAGCTTCTCAACGGACAGCATGGGTGTCCTTGCGCTGGCCGAGGTAGACCTCGAGCACCCGCGGATCGTTCTGCACCTGCTCCACCGGGCCCTCGCAGAGCGTGGCGCCCTGGTGCAGCACGGTGACCGTGCGCGCGATCTGACGGACGAACTCCATGTCGTGCTCGATGACCAGGACCGAGCGCTCGGCGGCGATCGACAGCAGGAGCTCCCCGGTGCGCGCCGTTTCTTCCTCGGTCAGACCGGCGACCGGCTCGTCCACCAGCAGTAGCTCCGGATCCTGGGCCATCACCATGCCGATCTCGAGCCACTGCTTCTCGCCGTGCGACAGCGCTCCGGCCGGCTCGCCGGCCTTGGCGTCGAGGCCGACGGTGGCCAGCGTGGCCGCGATGCGCCCTCGCGCGTCGGCACCGTCGCGGTCGAGCAGCGTGGCGAGCACGCCCTTGCTCGGCCGCCGCAGCGACAGCTCGACGTTCTCCCACACGGTGAGGTTCACGAACACCGACGGCGTCTGGAACTTCCGGCCGATGCCGAGGGCGGCGATCTGGTTCTCGCTCCTCGCCGTGAGGTCGGTGTTGCGGCCGAAGATCACGCGGCCGTGCTCGGGCTTCACCCGGCCCGAGATCACGTCGAGCAGCGTCGTCTTCCCGGCGCCGTTGGGCCCGATCACCACCCGCAGCTCGCGCCGGTCCATGTAGAAGTTCAGCCGGTCGAGCGCCTTGAAGCCCTCGTACGAGACGGTGACATCTTCAAGGTAGACGATCGCGTCACTCATACTGTTGTATCGGAGCCGCGTGCACGGCTCGAACCGAGGGTGGCCTGTCCTAGGAGCGGCGCGTCGAGGCTACTTGCGGACGGCCGGCGGAGGCGCTGGGCCAGGCGCCCGAGCGCGCCGACGACGCCGTCGGGGATGAAGAGCACGACGCTCATGAAGAGGGCGCCGAGGAACAGCAGCCACAGGTCGGGGTAGCTCGTGGTCAGCCACGACTGGATCCAGTTGACGCCGATGGCGCCAAGCACGGCGCCGATCAGGGTCCCCCGCCCGCCGGCCGCCACCCACACCACCATCTCGATGGAGGGCAGCACGCCCATCTTGGCCGGGGTGATGATCCCGACCTGGGGCGCGTAGAGCGCGCCCGCCACCCCGGCCAGGCTCGCCGAGATCACGAACACGAACAGCTTGTAGCTGGCCGGCGAGTAGCCGGAGAAGAGCACGCGCGTCTCGCTGTCGCGGATCGCGACGAGCACCTTCCCCGCCCGCGACTGGGTGATCCAGCGGCACAGGGCCCACGCCGCCACCAGCATGATCGCCGTGACCACGTAGAGCATGCGCTGCGTCGACGGCTGGTTGAGCGGGACGCCGAAGATCGTCTTGAAGTCGGCGAGACCGTTGGTGCCGCCCAGGTTCATCTCGTTGCGGTTGAACACCAGCCACGCCGACATCGCGAGCGCCTGCGTGATGATCGACAGGTACACGCCCCGGACCCGGCTGCGGAAGGCCAGGAACCCGAAGACCAGCGCGCACAGCGCCGGCACCAGCACGATGGCGACCAGCGTGAACGGCGCGCTGTAGAACGGCCGCCAGAACAGCGGCAGGTCCTTCACCTGGTTCCACACCATGAAGTCCGGCAGCGCGCTCTGGTAGACGCTCTTGGAGCCGATCTCCAGCATCAGGTGCATGCCCATGGCGTAGGCGCCGAGGCCGAAGAACACGCCGTGGCCCAGGCTGAGCACTCCGGCATAGCCCCATAGCAGATCGAGGCCGAGGGCGAGGATCGCGTAGGTGAGGAACTTGCCGAACAGGTTCAGGGTGAAGTTGGAGACGTGCAGCGGCGAGCTCGGCGGCAGCAGGTTGCCCAGCGGCAACCCGACGACCAGGATCAGCGCGACGGCGAGGAGGCCGACCTGCTCAGGCTTCCGCACCACGCCCCCGTGTGGCGAACAGGCCGGCCGGCCGGCGCTGCAGGAACAGGATGACCGCGATCAGGATGGCGACCTTGGCGAAGACCGCGCCCAGCGCCGGCTCGATGCCCTTGTTGAGCCCGCCGATGCCCGCCGCGGCCAGGATCGTCCCCAGGAGCTTGCCGACGCCCCCGGTGACCACGACCATGAACGAATCCACGATGTAGTTCTGCCCGAGCGAAGGCCCGACGTTGCCGATCTGCGTCAGCGCGCAGCCCGCGAGCCCCGCCAGGCCGGCGCCGAGCGCGAACGTGGTGGCGTCGACCCAGCCGGCGCGTACGCCCAGGCAGGAGGACATGCTGCGGTTCTGAGTCACCGCACGGATGCGCAGGCCGGTGTCGGTGCGGAAGAGCAGCCAGTACATGGCGGCCACACTCACCGAGGCCAGGCCGATGATGAAGAGCCGGTTGAACGGCAGCCGGAGGCCGGTCATGAGCGCGAAGCCGCCCGACAGCCAGGTCGGCGAGGAGACGTCCACGTTGGCGGCGCCGAAGTACAGGCGCAGCGCCTGCTGGATGATGAGCGAGGCGCCCCAGGTGAGCAGGAGCGTCTCCAGCGGCCGGCCATACAGCCGGCGGATGACGCCGCGCTCCAGCACGACGCCGACCAGCGCCGCCACCATGAACGACACGGGCAGCGCGACCACGAAGTAGGCGTCGAAGTGCTGGGGCCAGCGCGCGCGGAAGACGTTCTGCACGACGAACGTGCTGTAGGCGCCGAGCGCCATCAGCTCGCCGTGGGCCATGTTGATGACGCCCATCAGGCCGAACACGATGGCCAGTCCCAGGGCCATCAGCAGCAGGATCGACGCGAGCGAGGCGCCCTGGAACACGGTCTCGACCGTCCGGACCAGGAGGCCCCAGCGCTCGATCTGGCGGATGGCGTCTCGGGCCGCGTCGCGCTCCGCCGGTGAGGCCCCGGTATCGGCCGCGAGCTTTTGCAGCGCGGGCACGGCGTCGGACGAGTGCAGCGCCCCGAGCGATTGGGCGGCCAGAATGCGGACGGCGGCATCGCCGTGGGCCAGCCGAATGAGCGCCAGCGCCTCCTCCAGCGCGTGGCGCACGGCGGGCACTGCCTCCTTCTTGATCGCCGCCTCGACCACCGGCGCCGCGCCGGCGGCGGCCTGGTGGCCGAGCTTCATGGCGGCACCGCGACGCGCCTCGGGATCAAGACTCTCGAGCTGCACGCGCGTCTCGTCGGCGTCGAGAAACGGCTTGATCGCGATGCGCAGCCGGCGGTCGGCCGCGATCTCGACGAGTCCGGCCAGCGGCACCGCGCCCCGGGGCTTGCGCTCGTAGGCGGATGCAATCTCGATCACCTCGGCGTCGCCCTTGGTGGTCTTGGCGCCGCCCACCACGACCTCGGCGTCCTTGCTCTTGCCGCGCGCGTACACGTTGCCGTCACGCAGCGCGGCGAGGAACTCCAGCCACTTCGGATCCCGGGTCCCGCCGATCACGGCAATCGCCGCCTCGCGCTTGTCCGCATCGTCGACGACGAGATCAGCGAGCGCCTTGACAGCCTCGGGGGACTGCGCGTGGCTCGCCGGAGGACCGGCGAGCCACGCCACGACCAACAACACGAGCAGTCGCTTCATCAGGCCTTCTTCTGATACGTACCCTGGTGATTGATCCAGTCACACCCCTTGTCCGGGCTCGTGTACTTCGACCACGGCTCCGGCTCCACGTTGCCCTTGGTGCGCGAGATGATCTTGAACTGACCGTCCTTGAGGATCTCGCCGATGAGGACCGGCCGGTACGTGTGCTGGTTGTACTCGTGCATCTTGATGGTGCCGACGGGCGCCGCGAACGTCTGGCCGTAGACGGCCTTGCGGACGGCGTCGACCTCGACGCTCTTGGCCTTCTCGGCCGCCTGCTTCCAGATGTGGACGCCGAAGTAGGCCGCCTCCATCGGGTCGTCGGTGACACGCTTGTCACCGCCCGGCAGGTTGGTCTTCTTCGCGTACTCCTTGAACGCCTTGACGAACTTCGTGTTGGCCGGGCTCTCGACGGACTGGAAGTAGTTCCACGCCGCCAGGTGGCCGACCAGTGCGGAGGTGTCCATGCCGCGCAGCTCGTCTTCGGCCACGCTGTAGGCCATGATCGGCGCGTTCTCGCTGCGCAGCCCCTGGTTGGCGAACTCCTTGTAGAAGGGCACGTTGCTGTCGCCGTTGATCGTCGAGAGCACGCAGGCGCCGCCGCC
>Ga0111539_10002662_pt1 | contig 23672 bp, 15 predicted proteins | sample RhiMethybrSRZTD1_FD_79667 | JGI IMG/M metagenome (GOLD analysis project Ga0111539, IMG submission 79667) | Populus rhizosphere microbial communities from Tennessee, USA - Rhizosphere MetaG P. TD hybrid SRZTD1 (version 2) (version 2) | ecosystem: Host-associated > Plants > Roots > Rhizosphere >...
GCAGGCGCCCATCGAGCATTACATTCTTACCATCATGGAGGATCGCTTCTGAGTGCGTTTGCCTCCGGACACTTGTTTGAGGAATACCTCAAACTACTTTTGTTTCCAGCAGACCTCAGCGGCTTCTACTATCCGCGGGAATCGCCTTCCTTCATCGCATTTGGCTACTGGCTTCCGCTTCTGTTTTACATGGCTGCGCTAGTGATGCTGGCACGGTTCTTTAGGCCACTGTTCTTCTGGTTCGCCTCTTTCGTGATTTTGATGATTCCAGTCCTGAATATCGTGCCGCTGCCCATTCAGATGGCCAACCGGTATCTCTACGTGTCGGAAGCCGGCATTTGGGTGCTGCTGGCAATCACCGCTCGTTGGGTGTGGATACGCTGCCGCCCGTTTCCTGCGGCACGAACGGCTTTTGTCGGGATAGTGGCGGGCTGGGTCATGTGGCTGGGTTTTCAGACAATTCAGTTCAATCGTGCCTGGAAGAACAACGAACTTTTCTGGACGCATGTCATCGAACAGGACTTCTACAACGAGATTGCGCACTACAATCTCGGACTACACTACATCAATCAAAACAACATCAATCGCGCGGGTATCGAGTTTCTGCATTCTCTAGCAATCCATCCGAAGTATCACCTGGCTCTCTCTGGCATAGGTGGTTACTACTTCGACAAGGGACAAACGGAACTTGCCAGGCAGAGGTTTCACGCCGCACTGAATGCCTCGCCTGATTTTGATGTCGCCATCAACAACCTGGGTCGGGTGTATGCGGAACTGGGAAAGATGCAACGAGCTCTCTACTTTTTCTACAGGGCGACGTACGTAAATCCTAATAACATCCGGGCCCTAAGCAACATTGCGGTTGCCTATCAGCGCGTCAACAAGTTGGATGCCCTTGAAGAGATCGCTGGGTTGATCATCCAGCGATTTCCAGAAGCACCCGAAGGCTTCTTCCGGCTTGGCATGTGCCGCGAAGCGCAAGGCAGGTTTCCCGAAGCCATTTCCGCGTGGGAGGAAAGCCTGAAACGTGCCGCTGCAGGCGATCCCTTGATTCAGCAGATCGAATCTAGGCTTGGCCCGGTTCGGGCAAAGGCTACCAACTCAGCCCTTCATCTCCCTTCGTATGACCGTGACCGCTGACTCCGGTATCTCTGGACAGCCTCCCAAACACACAAGGTTGGTCCTTGTCATCGTGCTGGCTGCCGTTGCACTCAACCTACTGTATCCCGGCGAGGTCTTCTTCCAATCACGTTACCTGCTAGTGTTCGGCTCCGTGTTGGCTTGTACCGTTGTTCTGCTTCGAGGACACAGGAGAGTTGCAGCCAAGGCGATGCTTCGCGATGCAGCATTGGCCTTCTTGCCGTTAGTCAGTCTGGTTCCGTCCTTAGTCTGGACGACAAACCAAGATCGCAGCCAAGAAGTGTTTCTGCTCTTCTTTTCATACTCTTGCCTTCTGTTCAGTTTATGGGGGTGCAAGCTTCGTGCAGAGGCACTGTGCACCTCTCTATTGACTCTGGTCGCTGTAGCGATGGTTGTTGGCACTCAGGCCCTCTACCAGCATTTCGTGGGGTTGGATGCACTCAAGGCAGAGCTGATGCAGCGCACCAGCATGGATGAAGGCTTCAGAGCCGCGCTTCTGGCCCGCGCCCAATCCGGACGAGTCTTTGCGAACTTCTCACTTCCGAACACACTAGCAGGTATGGTCACGATGATCCTGCCGATTCAAGTGGGACTCCTAGTCGCGAGTGTTGTCCCCTCAAAACTGCTAGAACTCCGGCCCAGTTACATCACAATCCTGAGAAGCCCGTTGGTCCCACTCGCTCTAGTTGTTGCGATCTTGCAGTCAATTTGGGTATTGGCACTGACTCAGAGTTTTGGAGGGTGGGTTTGTCTTTGCTGTTCACTCGGCACCGTGCTCTTCGTATGGCTTAGCCAGAGAGGACGAAGAGCCGATTGGATCATAGGCGCAGTCCTGTTGCTGACGCTTGCCGGATCGTGGCTCGCATGGACCTCATACAAAAGAGGCTTTGGTTTGTGGAACCTGAGTGCCGTTGAGAATCCAATTACCTTGAGATTGATTACCTATGAAACTGCCCTGGACATTTTTCGAGACTTCCCGGTTATGGGTGTGGGTCTTGGTAACTACGGGACGCTCAACCCCCGCTATCAAACATCGCCACGCCTTGTGACGCAGTTCGCTCACAATACTCCGTTACAATTGCTATCCGAAGGAGGAACGGTTCTTATTGTTGGTTTGTTGTGCGTTGGAGTCGCTGGAATTCGGTGGAAATCACCTCAAAATCAAATCTCGAGCCAAACTCTCTCAACTGATCCGCTGTATCTAGGAATCATGGGTTCTTTAGTTGCGTGGTTGGTGCACAACGGATTGGACATCGATTTCTATTTCCCCAGCCTTGGGGCCCTTGGCTTTCTGGTTCTCGGTCTCTTCTGGGACTATTCCAGCCGGAAATCCCAGGAAGAGGAAACACCCTCGTCCCCGATCGTGCAACCGACAATCATCTTAATCGAGATCGCCCTTGGACTGGCTTTCCTCACTGGGATGAGGTTTTATCTATCACGATCATTTATTGACCTCGCCAGGCTTTCAGCCTCATCCAGCGATTTGGATGATGCGAACCGCTATGGACGTTGGGCAGTGAAGCTCAGACCAAAAGACGCGATTGGTGTTTTGTTTCAAGGCGAGCTGGAAACGCAGCTATTGAAGCAACAGGGCAAACCGACCGGCGAGCTTCTCCAAACATTAAGCCAATCTTTGGTAGAGGCTGTCAGGCTGGATCCATATAACGCGGAGTTCCACTTTGAGTTGAGTCGAGTCTACAGAGGTCTGGGCAACGACAAGCTTTCGAATGAAAGTCGGGCGAGGGCGGCAGCGCTCTTTCCATCGGAGCCGAAATACCGCTCGCCTCAATGAAAAGTCCCTGACCGCAAACAAACAAAATGGGTTTCCTCAGGTGACACGGATTGTCAGATCCCTGACAACGAGGAGCGGAAGCGAGTTCCTCCAAAAGAAAAATCTGCCCGCGCATTTGCCTTCAAGACAACCAGATAGCCTTCTCCTCGGCTGTTTCCCTTCAATGCCAAGTTCGCTTGGCACCAAATCTGCACTAAAGGTCGGCGATTCGAGTGACGATACGGACAACAGATGTTAATCCAAGCATTTTCCAATGATAACGCTATGAAACACGACAGCCCGATTGCACCAACGAATCCCCTGAAGCGTCGCAGCACGAGTGGCTTCTCTTTGATTGAGCTTCTGATCGCCATGGCCCTGTTGCTCATACTGGCTGCACTGGCCGTGCCGAACTACCTTGCTGCAATGGCTAGAGCCAACGAAGCGTCAGCGGCCAGCTCCGTCAGAGCCATTATCTCTGCAGAGAATCTTTAACGAAACACGTTTGGGTCGTTTACCGACTTGCCGAATTTGGGTGCCGACTACTTGACCGACAATCGACTAGCGGTGGGACAGAAGAGTGGATACATGTTCGATGCGGCACCAGGAGCAGGCACAGCAGCCGGACTAGATTTTTCCATTCAAGCGACGCCGCAACTCTCCATCGGTCCGTCCGCGACAGGCTCCCGGCACTACTATGGAGATCAATCTGCGGTGATTAGATTCAACCTCGCGGGTGTTGCTGACGCTTCCAGTCCACCGATGTAATCAGGATCTTCGCTCTGCCGGACAACGGCAAGCAAGTGTAGTTGACAGCAGTAAGACAACAATAGCCAACTGAAACGACAAGGAGATATCATGAAGAAGAAGACGAGCAAGAAGACCAAGGGTTTCTCACTGATTGAGCTGTTGATCGTCGTGGCGATCATTTTGATCATCGCGGCGATTGCCATTCCCAACCTGCTCAGAGCGCGCCGTTCGGCCAACGAGGGCTCGGCAACAGCCTCGATGAGAACGATTGGCAGCGGCGAACTGCTGTATCGCTCCACCAACGGAAACTTTACAAACCTGGCCGGACTGGCTGGTGACAGCATCATCGATAACGTTCTGGGTAGCGGAGCGAAGAGCGGTTATGGTTTCGCCGCCGGTCCTGGAGCTGGAACCTTAGTTGATCTGGCATTTACTGCTACAGGCACACCAACCGTGTCCACCGGCGCAACGCAGACTGGCGCCCGGTTTTTCTTCACCGACGAAACCCAGGTTGTTCGATTCGTCGTGGGTGCAGCTGCCACCTCTGGTTCGGGTGCCATCGGCAACTAGAACCAAAACTCTCGAAACAGAAAAGCAAGAGGTGGAACTCACTGTTCCACCTCTTCCTTTTTGCGTAGACATCTGGTTGTGATATTGTGCGCCTCTAGTCGCACAACTTTCGTTCCCTTCTGGTTTTTAAGTCCTATCCAACCCCAGTCTAGATTAGAGAGACTCATTAGGCTCTCTGAAAAAGGAGATGTCATGAAGAAGAACAGGAGCAAGAAAACCAAGGGTTTCTCACTGATTGAGCTGTTGATCGTCGTGGCGATCATTTTGATCATCGCGGCGATTGCCATTCCCAACCTGCTCAGAGCGCGCCGTTCGGCCAACGAGGGCTCGGCCACAGCCTCGATGAGAACGATTGGCAGCGGCGAACTGCTGTATCGCTCCACCAACGGAAGCTTTACCGATCTGGCTGGATTGGCTGCCGACAGCATTATCGACAATGTGCTCGGTAGCGGAGCGAAGAGCGGTTATGGTTTCGCCGCCGGTCCAGGAGCTGGAACCTTAGCTGATCTGGCATTTACTGCTACAGGCACACCAACCGTGTCCACCGGCGCAACGCAGACTGGCGCCCGGTTTTTCTTCACCGACGAAACCCAGGTTGTTCGATTCGTCGTCGGTGCAGCTGCCACCTCTGGTTCGGGTGCCATCGGTAACTAGATTAAAGCCTCTCAGATCAGAAATCGAAAACATCAAGAAGAAGGTGGGACATGCCCACCTTCTTCTGCTTTTTGAATCGTTTTAGTCATCATAGTCACCATCAGACATACCACGAACTCGATCTCGCGATATGCCGCAGGTTGCCATCCGCACTGAAGGTCTCAGCAAAACGTATCGAACTGGATTCTGGAAAACAAAACCTGTCCTCGCTCTCGACGATCTCAACCTGGAAGTTCTTGAGAATGAGATCTTCGGCTGCCTTGGCCCAAATGGCGCCGGGAAATCGACCACACTCAAGCTTCTGATGTCGTTGATTTATCCAACGGCAGGCCGCGCCGAGATTCTCGGCAAATCGGTTTTCAGTCTCGAGGCTCGCCGCCACATCGGCTATTTGCCCGAAAGCCCCTACTTTTACGAGTACCTGACTGCCGAAGAGTTTCTAGCCTATTACGGCAGCCTGTTTGGCTTTGCCAAAGCCGAGCTTAAATCTCGCGTCGATCACTTCCTCAAGCTCACGGACGTCTTTCACGTCCGGAAACTTCAGCTCAGGAAGTTCTCAAAAGGGATGCTCCAGCGTGTCGGGATCGCTCAGGCCATCCTTGGTGATCCAAAGGTGGTCTTTCTGGATGAACCCATGTCCGGGCTGGACCCGATAGGCCGACGCGAGGTTAGGAACCTGATTCTGCAGCTCAAGCGTGAAGGTAAGACCATCTTCTTTTCCACTCACATTTTGAACGATGTCGAAACCCTCTGCGATCGCATCGCTATTCTAAATCGGGGGAAGATTATTGGCTCAGGGACCCTAAACGAGCTTTTCGATCAGGAAGTGTCCCGTGTGGAAGTGGTCATTTCTGGGATTCCGGCAGATAGACTTCGTGAGCTGGCAGGCACTGAGGCATCGGTAAGTGAAACTGGCAGCACATCGCGATTGGAGTTGCCCGCTGAGGCGCGCGTGTCCACCATCGTTGCTGGCATTGAACAGGCCTCGGGCAGGATCATTTCAATCAATCCAGTGCGCCAAACGATGGAAGACTACTTTCTCAAGTTGGTGGGAAAACCCGAGCGACGAGCCACCCCAAGGTCCAGAGATTGATTCGCTACCTATGAAGGTTCTGCACATCGCCAGGAACACCTTCCGTGAATGCGTTCGAGACAAGGTACTCTATAACCTCGTCATCTTCGCAGTTCTCATCATCGTGAGCTCCCTGATTCTCGGTGCCATCACGATCGGGGACGTCAAACAGATCATCATCAACCTGGGGTTGAGTACAATCTCGTTGTTTGGGACTTTGATTGCCATCTTCATTGGTATCCAGCTCGTTCACAAGGAAATCGACAAGAAGACGGTCTATAGCTTGCTTTCGAAGCCGGTGGCACGTCACGAGTTTATTTTGGGGAAATACCTGGGGTTGAGCATGACATTGGCTGTCAATGTGTGCGTGATGGTCCTCGGAGTGTTCGCGGCAATCCTATATCTTCGACATTCCTTCCAGGTTTCGGATGTGCAAATTCTCCTGGCTGGGGTTCTGATTCTCATAGAACTCATGCTGGTGATTGCTATAGCCCTGCTATTTTCGACGTTTTCGACGCCTGCCCTGTCGGCTCTGTTTGCTTTTTGCTTGTACGCCATTGGACACTTCAACACCGACATTCGCGAGTATGGCCTGTCAAGTGACTCCTGGGTAACAAAGGTGGTGGCGAGTGCTATGTATTATCTTTTGCCCAACTTTGGAAACTTCAACATCATTTCCAGAACGGCACACGGCCAATTCATCTCAACTCAAATCTATTTGTTCGCGGCTGTTTACGGTCTGATCTATTCGCTTGGGTTGCTACTCTTCGCGATGTGGATCTTCCAAAAACGAGACTTCAAATGAACTCGGTTCTGCTCATGCTTTTGTTGTTCGCTGGCGCTGGTGTCTACTGGAGCCAGAACGCGATCGACGTGCGAGTAGGCCAGTTTCGCAGTACTGAGGAGGTTCTCTACCTACCTTCAGGAAAGGTCATCAAGACCCTCTCACTAGGACACAATGGGCTGTTGGCCGATGTCTACTGGATGCGTGCGGTTCAATATTACGGAGGGAAGCGGCTAAAGAACGAGAAGCGTTTTGACCTTCTGGACCCTCTGATTGGCATCGCGACCACTCTTGACCCTCAGTTGATTCATGCCTATCGGTTCGGCGCTATCTTTCTATCAGAGCGAAGCCCAGTCGGCGCAGAGCAACCGGAGAAAGCCGTGGCTCTACTGAAACGAGGTATCGAACAGAACCCGGATGAATGGCAGTTGTATCGGGATCTAGGATTTGTCTACTACTGGTATCTTCAAGACTACAAGAAAGGAGCCGAAGCCTTTCTGGAAGGCAGCAAGAATCCAAAGGCTGCGGCTTGGATGAAGACGTTCGCAGCCGAGCTGATGGCCAAAGGCGGGAGTCGCGGATCAGCACGGTTCCTGTGGCAACAGTTCCACGACAGCGCAGACAATGAGCAGATGAAGCGGAACGCCAGGGAGAACCTGCTTCGCCTCGATGCCCTCGATCAGATGGACATCCTGCGAGACTTCATCAGCAAAATCGAAGCTCGGCTCGGACGACCTGTCGAATCGATTGAAGAGCTCGTGAAGTTGGGCCTCATAAAGCAACCCCTCGACCCTAAGGGTTTCACCTATGTTTACAACCCTCAAACGCGCACCGTGGAGTTGTCTCCTGACAGCACGGTCAGGCGGTTTTGATCTGACCCTCGTCAACCAAAAGCTTCGCCTGCTTTGACTGCGCAACGATGTGGATTCCCAACATCGTCAGGACCAGGAAAAGGGCAGCCGTACTGATGAGCAGACCGCGTCGAAAGGCAGGTGGCTCGTAACGGAAGTCAACCCTATGCTTCCCGGCCAGAACTGCGACTGCCCGCGAGGCTGGATAAATCTCTTGGATGGGACGAGTCTCTGCATCGACGCTCGCCACCCACCCGGGATAGTGGTTGTCCATCAATACCAATAACCCTGCCTGTGGACTCTCCACTTCCAGTTCCACGCAGCAACTAGAATACCGGCTGACTTTGACGAAGGCTCCTTTGACAGGGTCTCCGACTCGAAGCTTTAACTTGCTTTCGCTTCGCGCCCTTGAAAACTGAGACTCAGAATTAGAGATGGCTTCCGCCGGTCCTTGCGTCTCGTTCACTACAAGGGTCCGGGGAGCAAACCCTTCCAATGCGTACAACCGCACCGGTTGATCACTGTTCACCTGAAACAAAGCCTCCAGACTTAGCTTCGCATTCGCAAGTTCAACCGGACTAACAATGTAACGGACATTCAATCCAGAAAGGAGGTCTAGGCGCTCAATGAGCGGCTTGGTGAGCTCGCCGTTGAGCTGCTGAACAATGGGTGTCTCAAGCCGGTCGACCGAAGGAAACAAAGAATAGGCGATGTGATCCTTTGCAGCCAAGAACGGGAAGAGCGTGAGTTTGCGGTAAAGGCTGATCCAGATCACCGAGTCGGTTTCGTAGCGTATCGGAGGGTGCTCACTCAGCCGGGAAGGCTCGAATCGATAAATTCGGAACGGACCGTCAGACTTCTCACGCTCCTGCAAGTACCGCGCAATCGGAGCTGTTTCGTACAACCTCGAGTCGCCTGATGGGTTGATCCAAAGGTTGCCGCTCCACAAGTCCAGGAGCACGACCAGCAACAGTGCAACACCCAACACGTTGAGGCGAACAGCGGACCAGCCCCGAAGTAACAGAAGAGCCAGGGACATGCCGAGATGCAAATGAACGTGACGTAGTCCGGCAAAGATAAGGTCCACGCCCACTCGCACCTGCTCCGTCGCGCCAGACCACTCGAATGCGCCACCTGCCGTCCGCGCAGCCCCCAGCAGTTTCCATGCGAAATCTCCGTAAAGTGTCGCCAGCACAGCGGACAGGGCCAGCAACAATGTAATGGCCCGGCGTCGAGCTCCGCGAGAATGAGACGTGTTTCCCGAACTCTGTAAACTTGCCCACCCCGTCCCGGCCAATAACGCCATACAAAGATTGGCCGCAAACAGAAACTTCACTGGAAAACGTCCATAGCGAAATATCGGGATCCACTCAAAGACCATTGAGTAGAAAGGTGTGTGTAGCCCAAGCGCCAACAGAATCGAAATTGCCATCGCTGCAACCAACGACCGTGTTCTCCAGTGGCACCTCGACCGCCATGCGCCCCAAGCAGCCAAAAACAATGTCATGCCTCCGACATAACAGGACAAAAGGTAAGGTTCCCGTCGATCGAAGAAGCGAGACGCCCAGGGAACCGGTGCTTCGATGCTAAAGTACTCGCCGAGGATCTTCGGGCACGCTGCTTGAACCAGTTGCACCGGGTGCAAGGACCAGAAGGTGGCTTCTGAAAAGCCAAGCCCTCCTTGGCGCCCCGACAATTGCAGGAGCTCCAGCGTTGGAACAATCTGAATGGCGGCGATCGATATAGCAGCAACCAATATCATTACAGCCATCACCAGCAGCCGAAACCATGAAGAACTTACTTGCCCCGATTGCCAGATAAACGCACCCACCAGCACGAACACAAACAATGCAGTCGTCAGAGTTGAGACGGGCTCGAGGAGCAAGAAGAAGGTTCCAAGCAGAAGGGCCGTGAAGCAGCAGCGCGCGATCGACGGTCGCAGTACGAGCCATAACAGTACTGTAGTCAGCCAGGGCAAGAACGCGACTACTGGAAGGATGTTGAAGAGGTTGACCGCAGAGAGCGTCAACCCGCTAAAGTTGTAGATCACCGCAGACAGAAGGGCAGCCTGCAGCGACAAGCCAAGTACTCTTGCCAGACAAAAGGCTCCCATCCCCGCCAGCATGCAATGGACGACAAAATGAAGCTCAAACGCCGTCTCAAAAGAGAGGAACTGGAAGAGCAGTTGGCCGGGATAAACAGCCATGCAGTTCGGATTTGCCAACAAAGGCTGCCCCATCTGAATGTAGGGATTCCACAGCGGCCACTCTCCGCGAGCATAGGCTTCGGTAACCAACTTCTTGAGAGGATAGTGAAACGTGGAAACATCCCTTGCAAAAAAGGTTCGCTCGGTGAACAAGACTTCAGCAAAGAATGCGATGTTTAGACAGGCTACGACCCCCAGGCAAACAGCCTCACATAAGTGCAGGCGTGTCCTTTCCGATCGGCTGAATGTCGGTGGCGAGTCGTCCCGTGTGAACTCAGGCGTCAGGTCAGCGGATTTCGTAGACATAGTACGCGTGGCCAACGATATGGACTGGCGCCTGGCGGCGCAACCAGTTGAGCGGGCCGTTTCCGAAAACGCGATCCAAAACGTTTCGAGCCACAGGGATGATGTGAGCACTCATGATGACGAGGCCCCGGGTGGGATGAATGACAAAATCAAGACCCGCAATTCGACGCCCTCGGATGCCATAGTATTCCGGGTCTGCCGTTCCGAAATAGAAGTAAGCATAGTCGGTGATCTGCTGGTCCTCAATGAATCGCCGCAACTGAATCAACCCTTGTCCCCAATCCACGTTTGAATCGCTGAGCCATTCCGTCCCATTCTTCGCCCCTCCGGCGATTTGGTTAAAGTAGGAGAGGTGGTCCGGCACAATGGCTGCATACTCGGAAAGATTCCAGGTGAGTAATGTACAGAACAAGAGTTTGTGAAGCCGTCCGGCGGAACACAGCCGGTGCACAAGCCTGCCTGCAAGGATATACAAGAACGGGAAACAGGGGATGAGATAGCGAACTCCAATGTTGTCGGCAAACATTGAGTAGAAGAGGAAGTAACCCGCGGCAGGAACGATAAGGAAAGCTTCGTCAAGCTGCGTTGCCCGCCATCCTTTGAATGACATCACAACGGCGGCAACCGTGAGCAGCAACGTTGGAATCGGTGTTTTCACCAGCCAAGCGATGAGCAGGTACGACTTCCAACCACTTGGTTTCAACATACCCATCAGGTAGAAATGGGCCGTTACACCATGATCGCGATTGACGCTTTGAATGCCCTTCCAGTAGAAGAGTGGGTCCTTTGGGAAAAAGTAGATCGCCCAGACAAAGACCGCGGCTACCAGCGTCATAAGGCTCAGCGCGGCCAGATTCCTCCAGAAAGAAACTCGAAGAGGCTTGCTCTCAACCTCGTTCTTCGCACAACTTGGAGCCGTTCCTGTGCTGGGTTGGCCGCGAAGGGCTGCCACACCTAGCAGAACGAGCGAAATCGGAACTAGGACAACCGCGGAAAATTTGGCGCCCAGGGCCAATCCGAGAGCTGCGCCCGAAAGCAACAATGCCTTCCAAGTCGGATTCCGTAGATAGGAACGGAGACTCCACAGATACAGCAGAGAGAAGCAAGCCACACCAACGTCGGTCGTCACTAATTGTGAGTGGGCGGTTATCGTCGGGTCGAAGGCATAAAGAAATAACGCTAGCAGCCCTCCCACCGATCCCCAGAGATGAGTAGCCCACACCGCCACTAACGACGCCATGCCCAATGACAGAAGCAACGCAGGAATCCGGCCCCAAAAGAGGATGCGCTGAGCATCCTGGCGAAAAAGAAACTCCCTGCCAAAGACCCACTCGTTTTCTGAGGGGTTCTCAGGATACCTCAGGTCCAGCAGCAACAACGGCAGCGCGCAGATCTCCTTAATCAACGGAGGATGCTGCGGGTTGTAACGAATCGAGCGTTCAATCAAATAAGAATAGCCGGCAGGGAGATGCGCGACCTCGTCAAAGGTGGCCGACTTCTCGGTCATAATGATCGCCGGCACGACAATCACCACAGCAAGTAGAAGGAAGACGGCCACACCCCAATAGCGGTGAAGCCTGCACGGTTGAGTGCTAGACATGAGCATGACTTGAAGCCGCGTGCATGGATCTGCGGAATCGAAGAACTACACAAACGACGAGCCAGGCCAGGCCTGTGGATCCGCTAATCCAAGCACCGCGCGTAAAGGGACGGGACTCATATCGAAAATCCACCCGATGCCGCCCCTGAGGAAGCTCAATCGCTCGGTACACGAAATTGGCGGCGACGACTGGCACTGCTGTGCCGTCGATGGTGGCTTTCCAGCCCGGGTAGTAGCTATCGAGTAAAACCAACAACCGGTTTCGAGGAGATTCAGTTTCGATATCGACTTGATTTGGACGATAGCTGACGACCTGCGCGCGCTCCTGAGTTGCGTTGCTTTGATTTCCTGTTCCGCCTTCAACTGAAAGCTGCTCCTGAAAGGAAAGTTGCCTATCGGCCTGCCCTTGCGAATCCGTAAGGAAAACTCGAGGAACAGTGTTCGATAGCCGATAGACTCGCAAGGGTTCCGGGCTGTTAACCGGAAACGTCGAGTCCAGTGCAAGCAACGGGCTCTCGATGTTGTGGGTGGCAAGGACATATCCAACGTTCAGGCCGGCTAGGAACCGAAGCTTCTCTTGTTGTGTCTTACCGGAGGCGAGCTCGAGATAGATCTGCTGGCTAGGAATCGTTTCCAAACGGTCAACCGGCAGAAACACCGCGAATGAAATGTGGTCTTTGGCGGATAAGAACTGTGCCAGCGTTAGTTTTCGATAGAAGTAGTTCCAGACAATCGAGTTGGTTTCGCCCAGCGTCAAGGGGTCTTCCTCCAACCGCTCGTTGGCCAACTTGTAGATCCGGAAAGGAGCACTCATTCGTTCTCGCTCCTGAAGATACACCGCAGCCGGGGCCGCCTCATAGAGCTCGGAATGAACTAACGGATTGATCCAGTAGTCATGGATTCCAAAATCAAACAAGAGCAACACTATGACAGACGCCGCGACAATACTGGTTCTCACTTTTTCAGCCCAAGACAGTGCAAGGAATACCGCCAGAGCGCCCAGCTGTAGCTGCAAGCTCTGCAAGCCTGCCACAACTGTAGGCCGTGGAACTTCGAGTGTCTTTCCCTGATACGACACCGGAAACCCTGCGTCGGGATTGCCACTTCCGTGAGTTCCAATTCGCTGTTCGGCTGCAACACTCACCGCGAGGGCGACTCCCAAGAAGACCAGACAACCCACGACCCACGGGCGTTTCAGGTAACGACCCCACTGACTGGCTTCTCGTAGTGCCAGAATGCGGTGCATCCCATAGCCAGCCAGCAGCGCGAGGGAGAAGTTGAAGGTAAGCAGATATTTTACTGGATACCGTCCATAACGAAACAGCGGACAAACGCTGAAGAGCTGCTCATAGACCGGACCATACTTGCCCGAGGCCAGCAACAGAGCGAGAAGCGCCACCAGCGCCAGGGTTCTCGACATCCAGCGCCGTTCGGAGAGCAACAACCCAAACAAAGCCAGGAGCAGCGAAAACGCTCCTAAATAGCACGAGAGCAGATAAGGCTCGCGATTCTCAAAAAACACCGCTGCCCATGAGCCGTTTCGTGTGAGCCTAAAAAAATCTCCAAACACTCTGGGAAAAATCAGTTGCAGCAGGTTGATCGGGTGCAAAGACCAGCCTGATACAGTCTGAAAATCCAGCCCACCTCGCCGGCCCGAGGATTGAATGAGCTCCAGAGTTGGAAGGATTTGGATCGCAGCCAGCAGAATTCCTGACACTGTCACCAGAACGATCCAACCCAGTGCCGCAGGAGCCCGTAGCTTCACTTTTTTCGAGAAGGTAAAATAGACGGGCAAGAAAAACAATAAGAACAGTGCAATGGCCAAACAAGATAATGGTTCCAGCAATAGGCCAAAAGCGCCAAACACAACACAGGCCGACAACAACCGGATTACCGTCACACCCTGCAGCAGTTTGATCAGGGTCAGAGTCAACAGGGGCAGGAACATTACCACGGGCAAAATATTGAAGAGGTTAACAAAGGAAAGAGTCACACCGCTGAAGTTGTAAATGGCAGCCCCGATGAAAGCGGAACTAGGACATAACTCCAGGTTTCTTGCCAGGTAGAATGTGGCGATTCCGCCGAGTATGCAGTGCAGAACAAAGTGCATCTCGAACGCGAATTGAAAGGGAAGAATCTGAAAGAGGATCTGCGTCGGATAAAGCGCCATGGTGTTGGGATTCGCCAAGAGCGGCTGCCCCAACTGTATATACGGATTCCACAGCGGCCATTCCCCGCTGGCGTAGGCCTCTGTCACCAGTTTCTTCAGTGGGTAGTGAAAAAAGGAAACATCTCTGAAGTAGAACGTCTGGTCCGTAAACAGGGCGTCGCCAAAGAAGAGCAGATTCAGCAGCACTAGTAGGACAGCCCAATGCCAGTCTTTGGAGAAGAAGCGCCCGATCATTCTCGTTGGAGGTCGAAACGACGCACGCGCAGTGTCAGAAAAGGCGAGCCCGGCGCTATGTCGACAGGTACGCGATGCCTCGGAATAGCGCACCTCGCATCGGATTGGAGCTTGGGGCAGGCGTGCGGGCATGGACGATCGTTACGGCGATAGCGTGGCCGACGTGCCTGGTGGCAAATCCAATGTGCTGGAGGACTCATCCCTCCGGGATGGAGAGTCAAGGTGTGGACTCCACCTGAATCCAACAACGTAAGACGCCAGATAGAGGCTGAGCGCAAGTAGCGCCATGGCCTTTAGTCCTACGACCATCGAAGAATACTCCAGAACACCGCCCAGAACTGCGCCGAGAAGGTTCGCTCCCAGCGCTGTGGCCGGGTCTTTGGACCGCCTCAACAACGATGAAAAAATCAGGCCTGCGAAAGCAATCGGCGAAGCATAGATCAACCCACCGATTAGACCCCGCTCGAGCAAAGAGAATCGATTCAGGATTCCCGCGCCGGTGAACCAAGTTGCCAGCAGGCAGATCGCTAGAGGGAGATAGTATTTCTGCGGATCATCTATCTTCCGTCGTGCAGTAACCCAGTTGGCGAGCAAGACCATCAGCAGTATCCCCGCAAACACGACCGAGTTTACAACCCAGGTTGATCCAAACAGCAGACTCAGCTCCGTGACCATTCGGGTTTCCAGAAGCATGAAGGCTGCGCCCATCAAAAACAGGGGCACATCGAATCGCCGTCCAGTGAACATTTCCCGTCCATAAACTCGCCGGATGGCCAAGGCGGAGGTCACCACAATAACCAGCAGTACACTGAGGTAGGCATAAGGAATCGAGCCGGGCCGAAGGTAGAGGAAAGGCCAATCGTCGGTAGGAATACGGATCGCCGGATTCGGAGTGGGATCAACAATGAGCTTGGGAGTAATCGCAGCGACGGCCTCGGGTCTGAGATGCCGACCTACCAGGTAGGTGATCCCATAGTTCAAACCATGAGGAACCACAATCGGGGACAGGCCGGTCGCCTCCCGGATAATACCCAACATCCGTTCGGCCATCCATCGGCCAGCATAAACCGAGAACGACAGGGAGAGAATGCCATCCTCTTTCACCTGCCGCCAGCCAGCTCGCACACCCTCCACAGTGTAGACGAAGTTGTCGAGCCGCAACGACGACATTGCAGAAAACATGGCATGCGAATCCAGCAATCCATAGCAGATCACATCGAAACGGGACCCAGGATTCTGTTCAAAATAGGCTCGGGCGTCATTGATCACAGGAATCGCCCGCAAGTCTGAGTAGGGCCGCTCCGGATGAAATTGTTCGCCGACGCGCAGAATGGCCGGATCAATCTCAACGCTGAGAACGCTGTGGAAGTCCTGTCGGAGGGCAGCCATGACATCATTTCCCGTGCCAGCACCCACAACCAGAGCGGCGTCCTTTCTGCTTGCAATTCGAAATGGCAGTTCGTAGATCTGCTGGCATCTCCGCCGTGAGGACACCGCCGGCTCAGCATCGACAGTCTGCCGCGAGAAGTCATGCAGGTACTGGTGAAAATCGCGGTTCACACTCAGATTCCATTCCTGTCTGGCTTGATTTTTCTGGATTCCCGCTTCCAAGTACTCCATCGGAGCAAGATCGATGCGGTTGTAGGGTGAGAAAATGGCGCCCTCTTGCGAGAGGCCCGCCAAAACCATCGTGAGAAGAGCTGTCATCCAGCTTAACAAACGGCGCGAGAACCAGAGCAGCGGAAGTGTGCCCAACGCAAACCAGACTACGGGCGGCATGCCGAATGCGGCGGCGGCAGTCATCGTCACTACCCCCAACAGAGACCCCAGCAAGTCCGCAGAGTAAGCAGAAAGCGTCGGCATCTGATCAAACAGCCATCCAATTGGAGTGCTCGCAAAAACAAAGACCGCAACCACGGCCCAAAAGATCGAGCCTACCAACATTGTTGCTCCGGCAAACCCCCATAAGGTGGTTGGCGAGTCAGCTCCCCAAAGACTCAGTGAAGGGTCTGGAAACGAGAGATTCATTAGTCCGATCGGCCTGGAAAAGGCCAGAAGCAAAGAGAGACCCGCTAGGGCTGGAAGGCAACAGTTCACTAGGGCGGGGTGGCGCCGTCCCAGGGCAACACCCAACCCCATACCCAGAAAGGATGCCAACAGGACAACGTTCGAGAAGTAGGCGACGATTCGGATCTGAGAACTCATCCACCGAATGATTGCCAGTTCGAGCACAAGAATTCCAAATGTGCAGATGGCAAGTTGCACAAACGGCGACACACGCGGGTTTCCCCAGCTGCTGGATCGAGGACTAGGTTCCACAAAAGAATCCTGTTGTTGAATGAGGCTTGCGCCGCCGGACTGCTGAAAGCGGACTTGAGAATGTTTTCGGAAGGAAAGCGACCGAAGTTTACGGTTTTACCGGGCTTGTGTTCTTACAAGCTTCGCCCAATCACGCAACACTCGCCATGACTCATCTTGAGAAATGTCGACACATTCACAAATCTGTCTGCCGGAGCATATTAGGGACAGACACTGGTCCGCAAATTGTGAGTCTGATTTTCAGGAAGACTGAGGTTAGAAAACGAGCAGAACTTAAACCTCACCGATCCTACCAGGTTGAGCTCTAGCGGTCGCGCCGGTACGCAACGATTCGAATGCGGCAACTATCCTTTGGATGCACGCATCTTTGCAGCTGCATCCGCGGCCCCTGCTGAAGCTGAAGCAGCCACCTCGGCTGTTCCTGGCAGCAGGATATTGAGTGATTTTCTCAGCTCGTCCTCGATCTTTTGCCGGATATCGGTGTTCTCCTTGAGGAACTGCTTCACGTTCTCTCTTCCCTGCCCCATGCGCTCACCCTTATAGGAGAACCAAGCTCCACTTTTCTCCAGAATCCCTCGCTCCGTGCCGAGGTCGATCAGATCGCCCTCTTTGGATATACCAACTCCATACATGATGTCGAACTCAGCCTCGCGGAAGGGCGGCGCCACTTTGTTCTTCACGACCTTTACTTTCGTGCGGCTGCCAGTGACCTCGTCGCCATCCTTGATCGAGGCGACACGCCGCACGTCAGCGCGCACACTCGCGTAGAACTTCAGTGCACGTCCACCGGTAGTGGTCTCAGGGTTCCCGAACATCACACCGATTTTCTCGCGAATCTGGTTGATGAAGACCAGACAGGTGTTCGACTTTGACACGATGCCAGTAAGCTTCCTGAGCGCCTGCGACATGAGCCGCGCCTGCAAGCCCATATGAGAATCACCCATTTCACCTTCGAGTTCTGCCTTGGGAACCAAAGCTGCAACGGAGTCGACGACGCAAACATCCAGCGCGCCGCTGCGCACCAGCATTTCAGCGATTTCCAAAGCCTGTTCGCCGCTATCCGGCTGTGACACGAGCAGATTGTCGACATCCACTCCGAGCTTGCGCGCATACGCAGCATCCAGCGCATGCTCGGCATCGATGAAGGCCGCCATGCCACCTGTTTTCTGCGCTTCCGCGATCACATGCAGCGCCAGAGTCGTTTTGCCGCTGGACTCTGGGCCAAAAATCTCAACCACGCGTCCACGAGGCATCCCCCCCACGCCTAGCGCTGCGTCCAACGACAGCGAACCCGTCGGAATGACGCCGCCATTGGCGCTCACATCGCGGCTTCCCAGCCGCATGATGGAACCTTTGCCAAACTGCTTTTCAATCTGCGATAACGCCAGATCAATCGCCCTGCCGCGCTCTGCTTTGTCGTCAGCCATGCCACAACCCCCTTGGGTTTTGAGATTTTTGAGATTTTGAAGTGAGAAATTTTAGATCGCGATACTCAGCCTGCAACAATCGTAAAGCCGCCGGATTACTTGCCTTCAGCGTCCTTGCCGCTCGATCGCGCTGCAGACTTGTCAGGCCGGAAATTCAGACGCAGTTCGTCTTTGACCAGGAACTCCAGGCTTTCTTCGTTCAAAGCCGGCTCCCGTTTTAAGTTCGCAAAAGATGCCTGCCGCGGACGATCGTGAACCAGGAGCGCCAAAGCGTCCTGGTATCGCGCTTCCTTGGGATTTAGATGCGCCGCAGTCCGAAGGCACTCCATCGCCTTCTTGGTCCATTTCTGCTCAAGGAATGCCAGGCCCAAATGAAAAAAAGCTTCATGGCAAGCCGGATCGAGCTCAATTGCCTTTTTCATGTGTTTGATGGCATGGCGGAGCTGACCCTGACGCGAATAAATGGACCCCACCATCAAGTACATCTGGGGTGAAGGCTTCAAATTTAGCGCCCGGGAAAAATGGCCTAGTGCTTCGGCATCATGACCGAGCGAGACAAGCACCGATCCCAAAAACAAATGGGCCGCCAACGACGTTTGGCAGATATCTGCCGCATTGCCAAGAAACCGGCGTGCAGCCGTGAAGTCGCCACGTCGCCTCGCCAGGAGACCGGTCAAAAGATTGGCTTCGAAGTGGTGCGGATTGTTTTTCAGCACCCGTCTCAGGTATTTTCCGGCATCCGCGAAATTCTCAAACTCGTAGTAAAGCTTGCCGAGAAAGATTCCCACTTCGCAGTTTTGCGGGTCAGTCGCAAAAGCCCGCTCCAGAGCTTTGAGGCCCCGGCGGTAATTCTTCTTGATGAAGTACTGGCTGCTCTCTTCGATAAGCTTGGAGAAGCGACCCTTGTCCTTGCCACGAAACGCATTCAAAAAAGACTTCTTGTTGGCCTCAAACTTCTCGCGTTCCTCGCTCTCCAGCAAACGCTGGGTAACACGCTTGTGCCAGTCTCGCTCCAAGTCTTGCTTGCCCACGATCTGCAGCCGCTTCAATGCTTCCGCAATCGATTCGATCATCGTGTGATCGTAAAAGCTATCGGTGCTCAGCTGTTGAACGAGATCGTAGATTTCATTGAGCCGGTCATCCAATCGGCCAATGCTGTATTCCAGCGCGCTGATCCTCTCCAGAAAATGTTCGTCCAGAATCGGCAAGGTACTGTTCATGCGGTGGGCGTAAGCCAGAATCATCAGCTTTGTTCCGCACTTGACACAGATTTCTTCGCCAATCTGGTTTTTTGTCCCACATTTCTGGCAGAAAATCACCGGCACCTAGGGCCCCCTATGGAGTGTATCGATAAAATCCTTCGCCGCTTTTCCGTCCCAAACGTCCTGCCGCAACCATCTTTCGCAAAAGCGGACAAGGACGATACTTGGGATCGCTAAAGCCTTCGTACAGAGTTTCCATAATATTCAAGCAAACATCAAGCCCAATCAAGTCTGCCAGCGTTAGCGGGCCCATCGGGTGGTTCATTCCCAGTTTCATCACTGCATCAACGGCTTCCGGCGTTGCCACATCCTCGTAAACGCAAAAGATGGCTTCGTTGATCATCGGCATCAGGACACGATTGGAAACAAAGCCGGGTGAGTCGTTTACAACCACCGGAACCTTGTCCAACTTTTCTACAAAACCTCGCGTCGCTAGAAATGTCTCCTCTGACGTCTGCATGCCACGGATGATCTCTACCAACTTCATCACCGGAACCGGGTTCATGAAATGCATGCCAATCACGCGGTCGGGCCGTCCGGTCGATCCAGCCAGCTGAGTCACAGAAATGGAAGATGTGTTTGTCGCCAGGATCGTTGTCTGCCCACAGATCCGATCCAGTTCGGCAAAAACGCTCTGTTTTACATCAAACACTTCGCTCACCGCTTCAATCACCAGCACTGAGTCTTTTAGCGCTTCGAGACTTGCCTGAGTTTGAATATTGGCCAACACCCGGTCCCTCTCGGCAGCATCAACGCGACCTTTCTCCATGTCCCGATTCAGGTTCTTCTTGATCGTTGACAAGGCCCTTTCGAGCTGGGACGAAAGTGCATCGCACAATACGACCGGATAGCGCCTCGTGGCGAACACTTGGGCAATGCCGCTGCCCATGGTTCCTGCACCCACAACTCCGATGGATGTCGATTCCGGCATATTCTTATTTTCCCAAGTTGGGTAACTTTTCAGCAGCGAGAAGCCCGGCTGACGATCTTCTAACAGGGATCCGTCCGCTAGGCCCTTAGAGCCAGATTTAGCCTCCAGACTCGACTGCTCAGACAACCTGCGCCTTGGTCACCATCCTGAGGCAGTCAGACCCATTGCGGGCGCGGATGCACGGCGATAGGTTCGCCAATCTCCGCCCCGGGCGATCGTCATGATTGCACGGATTAAGATCGCAGCTTGCCTTCACTGATAAACACGGTGATGTCAGTCTCTGTGAGGGTGATGGACACCTCGTTGGGATTGCTTCCACCTTTGGCCGACCGTTCGACATCCACGCCTCGTGAACCTCCAGACCCGGTAACCGCTGCGCTCTGAGTCGTTTGTGATCCACCGCCCACAGCGTTCTTGAGATTGCCGAAACTGAATCGACTCTTGGCCTTCGGAGGGGGTTCCTCTTTCTTCTCCGGTTTGCTTCCGGAAGACGCTTCGGTTTTGGCCTCCACAGTGCCAATCTCAGCTAGCGCGACCGAGTTGTATTTGACGTTACTTGAAAACCTGTCCTCAAGCGTCACGGTCGCGATCGGCTTCTCGAGCTCGATGCGCTCGTCAATCTTCTGGAGACGTTCATCCAACTCTGGGTGAGATGAAAAGAAGCCCTGGCGCTCATTCGACTTGCCGTTTCGCAATTTGATCGTGGTCAGGAACGTCTTCAGGCTGGATGGGGAATACCCGGCCTTGTCCGAGGTGGCAATACCTTCTCCATCTGCTTCCAGTTCCTCGGCTCGGCCGAAACCAGACATGACGACACGCGTGCCCTCGTCGGTCAGACGCTTGAAGAGTTCCTGGTTCGATTTGACGTTGGTGTCGTTCACTCCCATTTGAACGAGCTTATTCTTCTGAATCGCGCGTATCGTGTGTTTCATCGTCACGTGTGCCACTTCGTGGCTCAGCACACCAGCCAGTTCAGCTTCGCTTTTCATCAGAGCCAGCGCGCCTCGGGTGAGGTGTACGAAACCGCCGGGTGCGGCGAAAGCATTCACGCCATCCGTGTCGAGGACAATGAAATGCCAGGCGATACCATTCTGATTGGTTTGTCGTGTCAGGACGCTTCCCACCAGAGAAACGTATTTGTGGATTTCCGGATCCTGAACAACTCCATATCTTGCACGCACGCGAGCACTGATCTCCTGGCCCAGAGCAACTTCTTCGGCCTGAGTCAACTCAACGTCCTTCATCTTTCCGGTAACCGCGTCTAGCTTGCCCTTGACACTGCTGGGAATGGGGAATTGCGCAAGACCGGTATCTAGAAACGGAATCACGAGCGTCTGCGCCACAATGACAAGACTCCGAACCATCGATCGCACAGTCCCTCCTTATCGAGGCCGCGATTCTTCACCGGACCTGCAGACTTCGTAAACATCGATCGCGCGCGCTTTGCCCTTCACTTTCACCGACCCAAGAGAGCGCGTGTGATAGTGGCCTTTGAGTTTTGCAAGCGTGAATTCACTAATGATGATGTGACTGTTGTATTCCTTATTGAGTGATTCGAGCCGTGCTCCGAGGTTTACGTTATCGCCGATGACGGTGTAGCTCAAGGTCTTTTCTGACCCCACATTACCAACAATCATCTCGCCCGTGTTGATGCCGACGCCGATGTCCAGCTTCGGCTTACCCTGCGTACACCAGCGGTGATTCAACTTGTCCAGTTCCTCCAACATCGCCAAACCCATCTGAACGGCGTGGTCCGAGTGATTCGGGTCATCAAGAGGAGCATTGAAAAAAGCCATAATCATGTCACCCACGAACTTATCAAGGGTACCGTGGTGCTTGAAAAGAAGCTCGACCATTTGAGTAAAGAACTCGTTAAGTTGAAGTAGAACATCTTCGGCTCTCGCAGCTTCAGACATCGTTGTAAAGCCCCGGATGTCTGCGAACAAAACTGTCATTTCGCGGCGCTCACCGCCAAGCCGGGCCTTTGATGGGTCGGTGATCAGCGCATTGACCACCGCCGGGGAAACATATTTCGAAAAGAGCGATCGAACCTCTCTTTTGGCGCGGTCTTCGACGAAATATTTGTAGGCAACACAGGAGAATTGTGAAAACAGAATCGCGAATGTCGTCGGGACAACCGGTAGCCAGACTCCGTTCCGAAATGCGCCAGCGACAATCGTTATATCGGCGAATCCAACCGCTGCCGTCGCCAGAAGGGACCACCAAAAACCGCTGTGCACTCCGATCAGGCTCACCAACAGCGTCGAAATCAAAAGAAGCAGGATCGAAGATACCAAAGTGCCGGGCTTGATAAACGAGTTGCTCAGGATTCCATCGACGACGCTCGCATTGATTTGTATGCCCGGCATCTTTCCTTTTTCACCGAACGGCGTCTGAAACAGCTCGTGCAATCCGGCAGCTGTTGCACCGATGAAAACAATCTTGTTCTTAAAAGCCACCGGATCCACCTCCGGTTTCCGGCCATCCCGGAGCTGCAGCTCCGACAGGAAAATGTCCCAGAAGCGATAACCTCGATAGGTTGTGATGGTTCGCTGTTCATCCGCATACGCAGATCCCCTGTAAGGCACGAGAATATGACGGGTTCGAATCTTTTCCACGTATTCCTGGTCAACCGCAACGAGCGGAATCAGCCTCGGTCCTAAGCGCAGGCCTGCGATATCCATCCGAATTCCGGTCGGATCGAGATCGAGCGCAACCATGGCCGTTGCGATTGGGAGGGACGGATAGAAGCGGTTTCCCTGACGAACGAATGGAACGGCGCGGCGAATCGGACCATCTCTGTCCAGCACTATGAAACTGCTGCCTAACAAACGGCTTGCCTCGGCTAGTGCGGGAAATGGAAGCTTTACACTTTGGTGCTCCTCAATCTCCGTGCCAAGTTCATATCCCTGCACGCCGGCTTTCGGTGGACGGGAGGCGTATGTGTCGTTGACCTCAACGGCGTGAACGACATTACCGAGGCGCCTGGTCGCCTCGACAAGTTCCTGGTCGGCCGCCGTGCCCATCTTATCTCCGACCTGGCTCTTGTCTTCTTCGAGAAAAAGAATGTCAAATGTGATGACTTTCGGGCGGGCTCGCTCGAAATAGTCGAGGAGAACGGTGTAGGTATCGCGGGGCCAGGGAAACCGACCGAAATCATTCTCCGCCATGCGAGCGAGGCTGAAGTCATCAATCTGGACCATCACAATTTCTTGACTGGCGTGAAAAGTATTCGACAACTGACGGAACTCAAGATCGTAGATCTTCCACTCCACTGTCTTCAGCAGAGGGATCTTGGTAAGTGCGACCGCTGCGGAAATCGACAGCGCTGCGATTGCGAGACTGGCGAGGATCTTGAACGCCGCCGTGCGATTCATGGTGTTCTTATTCCACCTTTGTCGGAATGAATCGGCCACGGAGGCGGGTTCCCTGGAATTTTCCGGAATCGAAGACAACTTCCTCCTCGGGAAAGGACCGGAACCAGGCTAATCCGCTCTCGGTCGGAGTGGCGAGATCTTGAGACTCCGCCCGGCCCGTTCGACCAAGTGGCACAAGCGCTGCAGCCCAGCGCGAAACGGACCCCGAGGGCTCGGCTGTTTTCAGACATCTCGTAATGCAGCTCTGA